>Ga0307992_1000852_pt1 | contig 18704 bp, 26 predicted proteins | sample EllFjometagen133_FD_203162 | JGI IMG/M metagenome (GOLD analysis project Ga0307992, IMG submission 203162) | Marine microbial communities from Ellis Fjord, Antarctic Ocean - #133 | ecosystem: Environmental > Aquatic > Marine > Unclassified | place: Southern Ocean | collected 2014-10-08
TAATAGCTTTTTGCTAGATCAGGATTCGAGTCCCACAGGTCACTTGTCTGCTGCTGGCACACGAAACACTTGTTTGGTATATCAATTCCTTTATAGCAATCTCTTAAGATACTTTTCATCCTGCTGTTACAGAGATAATCGCCATTAAGGTCTTCACCTTCATCCCCTACAGAGCGGTGAAAGTGCATTTCCATTCCATAGAACTCCAGCTCTTCAATCTCAAGCGGCTGAACAATCCTTATCCTGTTCTTGCCATCCTTCGGAACAAATACTTTGATAACACCCCTTTGGATATAAGAAACTCTATCCTCAGGAGAACGATAAAAATCACCTTTTGCCTCATCTTTTTTCTTCAGGCTTTTGCTCGACAGCCCCTTTTTCCATTTTCTTTTCGCCACAATTTCCTCCTCCATACCTTAGTTTAAAGTCATTTATAGCCCTTAACACCAGCCCAGGAACAAAATAGGCCAGCACACAAACCACCGATATTACAACAATAGCATTTACAAAACTGTTAAATATGTCACCCATCATTTTGGTCTCTTCGGTTTCGCATTTTCAGCAGAGCGTTTCCTGATCTCTTTTCTGATTTTTTCCTTGACTGTGTTGGCCAAAAGAGTTCTAACTTCACTCTTGCCTTCAATCTTAGCAAAATACCCTTGGCCATGTAGCTTTGCTAAGGTATCAAGCATTGATAATTTCTTTTCATACGATTTTCTTGAAGCCTCAGCTTGAAGGTGCTGTTTCTTTAATCTTTGATAACCTGAGTCACTTTCGACCAGCGTGTTAAAGGCACCCTCAGTAAGCTTAGAAATGCCATGCTTTTCTTTCAACTCGGCATCGTTCATCTGTCTTATCTCTTTGCCTATTTTCGCTTTGTGATTCTCTTTATCAACTTTGAGATTAGATTCTTGTGTCTGCCAATAGTCAAAGAATGCTGGTGTTGCTGAGCACTCTTCTTCCAAAACATTCCTGTCTACTAAGATGTCTTCATTGAACATGGTTAAATCCTCCTTAATATAGTTAGAGACTATTCTATAAATTTTTTAGCTATTACATAAGCACATTCATCTTTTTAACAAATTCACCCAGAGACTCCTCTAAAAGAGGCATGTTGGCCCTATCGTACATTGCCATAGCAGGATGAACAGAGTATGTTACCCAACAGCCAAACTTATCGTGCCATTGAGTAGTACCATTTATGCTCATTATGCCGCTGCTTTCTCCTCTGAAAAATTGGTTACCAGTATTACCAAATGATAATATCAAGAATGGGTTGACTAGCTCAATTTCTCTTTTAAGCCACCCTCCACAAATATCTATGTGCTTATTTTTAGGTGTCTTGATTGCTGGGTTAAAACATTTACACACATTGGTAATATGGAACAGCTCTCTGTTTAATCCGTATTTGTCTAAAATCTTCCAAAGCAGTTTTCCTGATGCACCAACAAATCCAATTCCTTTGGCATTTTCGGTTTTTCCAGGGGCTTCACCTACAATCATTATATTCATATGACCAAGGCTTGGCAATACTGGACTGAAACATTCTTCTCTCAACTCGCACAGACTACAGCTCTCCATCTCTTTCCAGCACTCATGGGTTGTAACCAAGTCTTTTTTGGGAAAATCACCAAGAGATATATCCAGCCCATTAAGGTCACCGCTTAAAAGTTCATCTCCAAACCAAGCAGATTGAGTCTTAAGTGCTGCCTTATCATCAGTATTATCAGCATATGTTAATATTGCTTCACCTTCACAATGCTCTATGATGCTTTTCTTCTCATTGTAAATCTTATTGCCGAAAATAAGCATCTTGAAATCTGTATCATCTTTCAAATTGCCATACACGCCACCCAATGAGCCAAAGCTACTGCTCTTTGCTGTCTCACCAACAGCAGTCCTATAACCTACACGCAAAGATTCCATTCTTCCAAAAAAGAATCCATGTTTCTTGCCTAAATTGTAAGACTCGGATAAATCCATCAAGTTTATTTGAGGACCAATCCTCTTAATAAGCTTTCTAAATTTATACAATGGGTCATTAGATAATTCAAAGTCAAAATAGCAAGATAATGCTTCTAGCTCATCTTCTGGAAGATCAAGTTTGTTGCTTGATGTCTCATATGCTTTTACTTTAATGAGTAGGTCACGTACTTTGCTATTAACTTTTCGTTTCGTTACTCTAGATTCTAGGTTATCAGGGCTGGTGTAAGCTCCTGCAACGCCCCTACAATCGACAATATCGCTAGACGCTACCTCTCCTATACCCTTAACCTCTTGAAACGGAGCAAGCAAGCTGTTATCGTCTCCAATTACCCAAGCTTTACTCTCTGATAAATTTATATCAGGCAATAGCATTTTTATACCAAGCCTTTTAGCTTCATTAATAAGTTCATGCTTCTTAGCAGCAGGCCCATAAGACAACAAGGCTGTCATCAGTTCTATTGGATAGTAGACTTTTAGGTACATCTGCCATACTGCTGTTAAGCTGTACTCGCAAGCATGGCTTCTATTAAAGCTGTAAGAATTATGTACTACGAAATTGTCCGCAACATAGCTTCTTGGCTCAGATACCATCTCTATGTCATATGTATCTCTCAGCCCTATCTTTTTGATGCTTACTATTTTCTCCATAGAAACATAATACCCTTTCTGAAAAGGCACCACTGATTCGCTTGGGTGCTGATCTTTATGGTGCTTTCTGCATAAGAGCATCGTATTTTCATCAGAGTTATTTGAATGGTCACCATCGCAATGATGCATATCTAGTACCTTTTTAATACCACATACTTGACAAGCACTATTATACTTTTTCATTAGCTTGGTTTTTTGTGCCTTCTCTTCAGTTGAATAGCCATTTCCTTTTCTGCTTGGTGGTGATTTCACTCCATAAGCACCACTTCCTACTCCATTTGTGCTTTTTGATGTTGGCTTTAGCAGCTCAGATACAACTATATAATCACCTTCAGCTATACTTGAAAGTCTGGTCCATTTCCCGTTATCGCACAAGAATCTGTGATCCAATGTAGCTTTTATTGCTTTTCCTGATTCAGTATAAACATAATACACAATCTTCTTGCCTGTCTTGAACACATGTTTGATCTTGTGCGGCTTTATATAGCCATCTTCATGCATAGACAGAATTGATATGCCACCCCATCTTTTTTTCCAATAACCTTCTTTCTTTAAATCCTCTTTGTAAAGATCTTTTAATTTTATTGTACTTCCTGTTGTTGAGTTTGCTCCAACTCTAGCTATGAGCGTCTCACCATCTAGGCAGCCCATGTTCTTTAATTCACCAAAGACCTTTCTTGCTTCTTCGCTAGACAAAGTACCCAATCTTTCACACCCAGCAATAAACTCCTCTTCAAATTTCATGAACTCTTCAACGCCTTTTGACTTGCTTATTACTTTTCGGATGGTATCTGCTGTCTTCCATGTTAGGCCTCCAAGCTCATACATAAGTCGCATAGCTTGCTCTTGGTATATTATTAGACCATAGGTGTCTTTTGTTATACCCTCTATCCATGGATGGGCATATGTTGTCTTTGTCTTACCAAACTTTCTATCTCTATAGATTTGAGTAAATCCACTGCGAAGTGCACCAGGCCTATGTAAAGAGTTTATGGCTACTACTTGATCAAAATCCTCTCCATGAATCTCTCTACACAGCTTTATCATGCTACCAGAGTTGAATTGGAATACACCTACTGTATTCCCTTTTGTGAATTGCTCGTATATTTTTGAATCTTCTAAATCAATTAAGTCATAGTTAATATCTATACCATGTCTTTCTTTTATAAGCCTTTTCGCTTCACTCAAAATAGTCAAAGAGTTTAGACCAAGCACATCAAGCTTCATTAAGCCCATATACTCAGCATCTATTTTGTCCCAGTTGCATACATTCTTGCCTTTCCTGACAACAAAGTTAGCGTTCTCGCCTGATCTAAGATCGTGTTCAGATACACATACACCAGCAGCATGACGGCCACAGCTTTTACATTGTCCTTCAAAGGCCATAGCAATCTCTGTTACTTCAGGGTATTTCTCTTTGAACCTTATTCCATCTTCAAATGTATTGAAAGCATCTTCGATGGAGAAGTCTGAACGGAAGTCTCCTCCTGAATTGTGCGTTTGTATACCGTTGGCCAAATACCCTTTCCATTTTTCTTTTAAAGAAAGGTCATATGATTTGCGTTTACCTATTGGCTTTATTGATACTATTCTTTCAAATCGCATTAGATATTATCCTTTCAATTTTATTTTCTATTTCATCAACGCCACTAAAATCTCTTTTTGTGAACCTAAATATATTCCATCCTTTGCTCTTCAGCAGCAAATCTCTTTCAGAGTCAGATCTTTTTAAATTTTTATGTAATGCACCGTCATATTCTATGTCTATTTTTAGCTCAAGTATTGCTATATCAAGATAGTAATGCCTTTTTGTTTTCCTTTTTTCTTTTTTGTAATATCCTACTGGCCACTCAGTTTCAATTTCAAAGCCGCAACTGCTTGCTATGGCAGAAACTATCTTTGTAAGCCTTGCTTGTGGAAATGATATTGCTGAAACATCTTTTCTTGGATTCTTTGCTAAGATTCTAAGTGGATGCGATTCAGGATTCTCTTCAAGCCTTTTAAGCATATACGCTCTTTGCTGTTCTACCCTTTCTGGTCTATTGTTTATTTCAGGCATAACCTTCCTGAGAGTCCTTATCTGCTTTCTTCTTGTTTTAGGATTTTTCATCGGGTTATTTGCTCTAAGCCTGAGAGATGTTTTGTTTTTAAAGGATAAAAGCTTTTCACAATTGCTCATCCATTTAGGTCTGATGCCACTCTTAGTGGCTATCATCTTTGCTTTTGTTTCTGGATTAAGCATTGGGTTATTGTGTATATTCCTGTAAGTTGTCAAACAAGAAAGAGAACAGAATTCTCTATCTATATGCCTGTCCTTGTATATCACATTGTAGCATTCATTACAGTAAGAAAATGCTTCATCAAATTCTACTGTTTGTATTTTGTCTGTTCCAAGATTAAGATTCTTTAATTTTCTCCATCCAAATTTTTTACATTTCTTGCCTCTATAAGTATATTCAAATTCAGACCAGAAGAAATGATCTTTGCTACATATTATTTTCTTTCCTGATTCAAGCTCCATCTCAAACATGTCTTTTTCATCATTCTCAAAGACCTCAGATACTGTCCTTTTAACCCTTCTGTTCCCAAACCACCCTGTTACTTTAAAGTCTTTTTCACCAACTAGATATTTTATTGGTGTAGGTCCATCAGTAGTCCATACCTCTGTATTGCCATCTAAGCACCTTGTAACAATGCACTCAGCTGCTTTACCAACTTCAAATAATGGTACGTCAAAGACTCTTGAGACATCTCTTATAGCCCCTCTGCCATGCATCTTTAGAAATGTGGACATCTCTATAACATTCCATTTGCCATAAGCGTCAGCAAGATGCTTCTTTACATCATCTCTGCGCCTATCTTCAAAGTCCATATCTATGTCAGGAAGATCAATCCTGCCTTCGGAAATAAACCTTGAAAATATCAACTTGTACTTTATCGGATCAAGTCTTGTGATTCCTAAACAATACGCAACTAAACTACCAGCAGATGACCCCCTTCCACCCACCATTATCTCTTCACCTTTACACCAATTTATTAACTCCCAAACAATTAAAAAGTATCTGGTGAATTGAGGCATTATCTGAGTCAACTCTTCACTAACTCTATTTTCATAATCTTTTATGTTGTCTCTTATCCAATCGTGATCTCCAGCTCTTTTTTTCAAACCATCCATGACAAGCTTTACTAGCTGCTCCTCTTCTGGTAAAGCTTCATACTTATCAATATAAGCTCTCGGCAAGCTAGGTGTTTTGCTTTCAATCTTGAAATCGCAAAGTTCTGCTACAGCCAGTGTGTTTCTCATGGCTTTCGCACATATCTCTTCATCTATCTGATCTTGCACTCTGAATGATTCTATCATCTCATCAGCAGTCTTAAGGTATAAATCATCTATGCCAAACTTCCACCTATCAGGGTTACTCCACTTGTCTTTTCTTTGCATAGCAAGTAAGACTTCTTGTAATTTATTATCCGATGCTAATGGGTAATGACAGTCATTTGTTGCCACAAGATTTATCCCATAGTCTATTGCTGTCTGTAATACTAAGTCATTAGTGGTATATTGTTCCTCTAAGATGAGAGGCATTATTTCACCCACCACCTCTGTCCTCTGTATAAGCTCAGTTAGCAACCAATCACTTCCTGGCATGTGTAAGAATGAAGATGCACATGCTGTCATCACAACAAGCCCTTCGCAATGGTCAAGTAAAACAGATGGGTCGATTCTTGGTCTGTAATAAAACCCTTGTAGGTTTGCCTTAGTCAGCATTTGGAGAAGATTTTTCCAGCCGACTGCATTTTTCACTAGTAATGTGACATGGTATCTTCTTTCACCTTTCTCTCTCGCCATAATATCAGGTACCATGTATGCTTCACAACCAATTATAGACTTGATGCCCTCTTCCTCGCAGGCATTCTGAAATTTTATTGCACAATCAACATTTCCGTGGTCACTAACGGCTAGGTGTGTGAAGCCTAATTCAGCTGCTCTTTTGGCATACATAGAAGCTGTGCCAAACCCATCTAAAATCGAATATTCTGTGTGGAGATGCAAATGACAAAACTTGGCATTGTTCAAGATAGCCCCCTTTTTTTATTATATTCTCACAATGTTCTTGCCAAAATTTTCTGTTCCTATTAAAAAGTAAAGGGTTATTTTATTATAAGTCCTTGCCCACAATCACACACAAATCGTGTTATCTTTATCTTGTAAAGGCTTGGGATGGTATTTCTAAAAATAACCTTACAGGTTGGGCATGTATATTCTGAGATATGAGCTATCTGTTCAACCCGCTTCCACTTTACTTTCGTTGACTTTGGTCTTTTAGTCACTTTATTCATCAGTACCTTCCTTTATAGAAACCTTTTCACAAATAAGCACAATAGATGAGAAGTTATTGAACTCAGATATAGCCCCATCTCCAACCCAAAAGATAGCTGTCCTTTCAGACAATGCTCCTATTGTTGTATACTTATCAGCTTTGATGATAAAATGATTGCCAAATCTATCTATCAGTTGATATAGGTTCATCAGCGCTGGCCTTCTTTCAATATCTTTATATTTAACCCATTCACCACTATCATCTTCTTCTATAGATGACCCATCAAGTTCTTGAATAAACTCATATCGTTTCATCTTTGTCCTCCAGCTTTTTGAGTTGTCTTAAAAATAACCGGAGACCTGCTGATATTTCTTCAAGCGACTCCACCTCTCTTCTTAGTCTTTGTTCAATGTATTTAAAAAGATATACTCTTGATTCTTTTAATGTACTGTCAACACCACCTATCCAACATCCATTCCACCAACAAGAGTATTTATGTTCTTGACCATCGTTTCGCACAAATTCACCAAATGTGATATATCCAGATCCAATTGGTGTTTCTATATTAAGTATCTTTTCCATTAATCACCCCCTAATGGTAAATTCCATAATCACTGGCCTATCCTTGCCAGGCAAACATATGACCACATCTTCCTGGAATGTAAGAACTGCATCAGTTGCCTCCTTATAAGTCTTGAAAGGATACCATTTTGAACCGTCACCAGAAAACATTAGGCCTTCATTGACCCACCAAGTTGTCATTTCTTCCCTCCTTATCAATCAAATGGCGATGTATCACTTGCTGATAGTCCCATACTTCTTTCACTTTGTACAACAAAAGCAATATCCAAGCAATGTTTCATAGCAGACATTGGTAGTACAATATCTGTTATGAAATTTCCCTTTGCTCCAAGTCGGCAAGCTCTTTGTAACAAAAAGACTAATTCATTTTTTGCAGAGTTATCATTAATCACCCCCAATCAACATTCTTTCCATAATGCTCTAGCCTTTACATTGCCATGTGTATGGTGGTCAATTACCCTTTCAGTTATTGCATATGGCACCTTTACGCTTCTGAAATGTTCTTCCCAAGATTCCAAAATAGCCATTTCTCTTGGTCTGATAGTTACGATAAGTGGTAAGAAATCAACAAGCTTGTACTTTGGGATTTCATTGAACTCTTTTGTCATAAAGTGCTTAATTATGTCATGCGCAACGAAACCCTTTTTTGTTTTACCCATTCAGTCTCCTTTCTGTCATTCTTCTTTTGGGCAGATATTAAATAATGCTATTGGCATCTGCCTATCTTTATGGTCACAATGCTCCCATGTCATCAATTTTGGTTGCCCATCAGCATCTTTTACGCCTCCTTCAAACCCATCATGTGCTAACATTCTACAATAGCAGTCAGCACAATATTCTTTTTCCATCATTATTCCTTTCTTGGTTTTCCAACACTATTTGTGTCCCAACCCTCATATTCAGCATAGTCAACAACCAAGTCATCAGTCAGCTCTATGCCACCAGCCTTTAGATATAATTCCCAAAGCCTTGATGGCAGTTTCCTATGCTGATAATCCCACTCTGGTTGATACCTATCCCTTATCCAACCAGCAAGGTTTCGATTTATGACACCGATATTGTGAAAATCAGTAGGCTGATTATCCCAGTTGCTCAATTTTCCAGTAATATGTACAGTAGGATTGTTCATTTGTTTAGCAGTAAAAAGCCCATACTCATTCCTCAAGTATGCAATACTTTGTTCCTCAAGACCACCTTTCATGTCTCTCATCTCACGCAAAGCCAATAAGAAGCCATGATCTTTCATATTCCTTAACAATAGACCCCTGTTAGTTGCAACCATATCGTCTTTTACAGGCACAATTTTTAACTTCTGATGAGTTCCACCAAGAAATGATTTTGTATTGACTATACCACATTTTGGAAACCTAGTCATATAGTCAATAGAATGTAAATATCTTTGACCAGATGTGAATGGGTACTTGCTTGTTCCTTTCACAAACCTAAAGTCATCATCTACAAATAGGAAGAGGTCACAATCAGGTGCCATCTCTGCACACTGTTCGCGCATCTTGAGAACCTTTATTGGCTTATCCCATGTACCTGTACATGTAAATTCAGTCTTAAAGCCATAATCCCCAAGAATGAAAAGAACATCATACATCTTAGATGGAGTCCACCTGTCTCCATTAAAATTAATAAGCCAAGTAGTTATCTTATTCAACTCTGATATATACTCCACAGATGGAAGTAGCTTGGTGAGAAATGCTTCTGGGTCATGAGTAGGGATTATTATTCCTACTGTACTTGTAAGTAATTCTTTAACTCCTGATTGCTGCTCCTCCATGTTTTGCCTCCCATCGCTTAAAGTTTACCACTTGAAGGTATGTATTTTTCCACTCACCAGAAAAGTTGATTGCTTTATCATCTATGTAAATATCAGCTGCAATCTTTTTTGGACTCAGATTGAATTCTTTATTCCTAGGTGAAAAATTAACATAATCAAAAGGTATCTTTTTCTCTTTAAGGTATTCCATTACAAGATTTGTTTCTCTGCGACATGTCCATATGACAACTATTGCTCCCATCTTCTTGAATTGTCCTAAAGCCCAAGCAACACTTTCTATTGGTTGTCCAAAAATACCTATGCCTCTCCACCCGTTGTAACTTGAAATTGTACTGTCGAAATCCACTGCTATTATTTTACCATCTAAAATCTTCTCAGTCATCTTTTCTCTCCTCCATTATTTCTTCAATTTTCCCTTCTTCAATTGCCATTACTGCAAGTATGCTATACACAGCGTTGTCGAAAAGGGTATCTATGATATTTTCGGTTGTAGACTGTCTATCATGTTTGAAGAACCCTTCAATTCTGGTGAATTTTCTTCTTAGATCAGACAGCAATCCAGCAGCCCCACCAGCAGCAGAGTTTTCGCCATATCTCAGTGATGCATCGACCTTAATCGACACAATCCTTTTCATGTGTTTATTAATAGCATGTTTTGCTATTCTTTTTGCTATATCAGAAAAGTTCATATTGTGTTCTGTTTTCCACCTGGTATTCAAGAACCATTCTGGATCATGCATCGGTTTTGTTGAGACTGTTGGATTGCTCGACTTAACAGGAAGTTGTGTCTGTGCTTCTGCTTTAACAGCTTTACCTACATCTTTAACGTTGAATGGGAACCTCTTTTTGCATTCGTTGTGGTGCCGTCCGCTTTTCAATAAACAGAACTTTAGCATTGTACAGTACTGCTTTTGGGTAGATGATGTCCCAGTAGGAAATTCCCTTCTAGGCTCTTGAAATTCAAAGAAGGTGCATTTTATGCCGTAATCAAGCTTGTGCTTGATAAGGTATTCTCCACAGAAAAATTTAAAGCTAGACTCAACAAAATAATTCTTATGTGTCGGGTCTTGCCAAGCCAGATCACACCATATCTCTGGAACATATATCCACATTTTCTTTTCCCATTTCATGACCCTCCAGCACTCATTCATCAAGAATATCAAATCAATACCAGTTATATGCTCGAATGTGTGCGCTGAACGGATCTCATCAACGGTACAATCTTTGAATGGAAGGCTCACTTTTGTGAAGTCAAGTTTGTATTCAGCAACAGAGTGTTCCGATTTATCTATTCCTATCCAGCCTTTTCCATACAGTTTTCTTCCGCAGCCTAAGTCAAGCTTTAACGGTTTGCTCATAGCTCACCTCCTTATTTGCTTTGTTTTGGTTGTGGTGAATAATTTGCCTCGATCATCTTCACCCAATCATATTCAACTTCTTTGGTTAGCTTATCATCCACTTGTTTGAGGTGCTCATATTTATTCTTTAATGGGCAATTGAAACGTGGAAATAAGCATATCCCTTTAGAGATACATGCCGGCATCAAGACACGATATGGCATCCAAGGGTGAACACCTAACACTAAATCTTTCATACACAATGCTGTCTGCTGAAATTCTCCTTGTGCTCTTATGCACAACCTTGTCTCCATAAGTAAAGATAAAGCTCTCAAGTTTATACCAAGCAAAATGTTGGTACAGATATTCGTTGGAAGTATACCCCTAGCATCTTGAGTATCAGCGCCTTTGCCTAAAAGCAAATTATAACTTTCTTGTATGTTTGCCATACCCACTTCATATAACCGGACTTGGAATGCATCGCTCTCTATGCCATCAGGTATAAAGTATGAGAAGTTTTCTTGAGGTGATACACGCAGGCTTTCTTGAGCAAATGATGTTCCTACTCGATGACGAACTAGCTGGTGAGTGAATGCTCTTGTTACATCCTGTAGCAAGAAGACATAGTTGGTGAATTCCCACGATGAACTTATCGTTGAAAAAACATAGTCAATCTCTTTTTGTTTTTCATCATCATCCATCCTCATTATATCCTCAAAATTTCCAATATGGGACAAGTGTCTTGTATTTTTGCCAAAGATTAACAGCTCTCTAGCATTTTGTGTATAATTGATCAATGTTATTTGCATATCATCTCCTTTTTGTTTGGTCGAGCATGTCCGATTTGAACGGCGACTTGTGCTCCCAAGGCACACGTGTTACCAGATTACACCACATGCTCGATATGATTAGCCATCCAAAGTATAAATTCTGCCCTGACACGATTTCCGACAGATATTGCTACGAACAATATCAAATGCTTCTCTGGAGTATTCTGGATCATTGCCAAAGAAGCTTGTCATGTAAATCATCTTCTCCTCCAGTGTAAAATTAGCACGTTTAGAATGGATCTGTGCTTCAATAATCCTTACTTGCTCTTCTACATCCATTATTCACTCCTTTGTTTTACATTTAAGTCTGGCATGAATGCTTTTGTCTCGTATTTAAGTCCAGCTCCACCTGGAGGGCATATCTCAACATTGACACCTTCTTTGAGCTCCTCAAAAGCCAAATAAGATCTTATTACTTTTCTTATAAGCGCTGCTCTGCTTATTCCTTCCTTTTCAGCTTGTTTTGTAAGTGCATCCCTCATGGTGTAGCTCATGTATGTGCTATTCTCGTGCGGAAATTTCGCTTTACACATCTCGTTCTCCTCATTTTAAGATTACAGGCGAACCCAGTAGGAATCGAACCTACCACATCTTGATTTGGAGTCATGATCGCCAGCCTTGGAACATTTGGGCTCGTATTTTATCCTCCATAATTCTTTCATAATGCCTCTGCCAAAACTTTCTGTTATGGTTAGCTCTTGAGTTACATGACCAACACACAGTTATTATATTTTCTAAGTCACAATCCATCTTGTTATAGTTGATATGGTGTGGTACGAGTGGAAGATGGTCACAGTTCTTTCTACACAATGGATTTTGGCATTCATAGCCATCCCTTTCAAAAATCATATTTTTGAACTCATGGTCAGAAAAGATTGGACAGTAAGGATCATCTGCTATGCCACCTCTCCAATTTGGGCTCTTCTCACCAATCAAAGAAAGTGAAATCTTTTCCCTTGTTTCACCTAAACGCTGCTTACCAAAGTTTGGATTATTCTCACCAGATTTGGCAATGGACATTTTCTTTTTTGATTTTTCTGTATGCTCCATTTTTGCTTTGGCAATAGACATTTTGTTTCTTGTTTTCTTTGAGCGCTTTATGCCATAGTGAGGGCAATCTTTGCCTTTCTTGCCATACATATAGTTGTTTTCACCAGACATTTTCTTTTTCTGCTCTTCAGTGCGTATTGTGCCATAGGCTGGGTGGTCTTTGCCTTTTCTTCCATATAAGTGGCAATTCTTGCCTTTTTTCCCATAAAATGGGTTGTTTTTGCCTCTTGTTTGGTGCCATTGTATGAACCTTTTGCCTGGGTTAGCCAGCTTGCCACATCCACATTCACAAAGCCTCCTTATCTGCTTTTCATGATACGCTTTGCCTCTTTTGTTATGCCCATTAATAAACTTCTTTCCATCTTTAGCTAATCCACCACACCCACACCTACAGTAATTTCTTGGAACCCTTTCAATCCTTACCATATCCAACTCCTTAATAGGAAAAGCCTGAGAATTAGCAGCAGAAACAAAGTAACTGCCTCCATGCATCGCTACATGAAGATTCTCAGGCTCGAATTTATCAAGTTTTGTTATTGCTGCTAAATTCACTATACTATATTCCTATTAAAAAGTAAAGGATTGTTTTACTTGTCATAGCGAACCCTCTGAAAGATGGGAAGTCTGAGTGACCCATCGTTAGTTTCGCTATCAGCGTTAACTTCTATCCATGATGGTAAATCTTTGGCAAACTCAGCTCTTTGCAAATCAGATAATTTTCCTGACACTTTCACTATTTTCCCTTTGTACTCACAAATAAATTTGCCTAATACTTTTTCTAACCTTGTACCTTTTTTGCCATAGTCAAATCCTATTACTGGTAAGTCTGCCTCAACACCCTCGCCTTCGATATGCAGTGCTTTAAGCTTAAACCAATGTTTTGACCTCTTATATTCATGTTCATGGTATGGAGTTTTTAGCATCAACCCTTCATTGCCACCAGCAATTACTCTTCTTGCATGGTCTATAACATCCTGTACACATGAGTATAAGTCTGTAAAAACCTTTAATCGAAAGACCTTTTCAGGAGTGCTATCAACTAGTCTAAGGAAATCATATATCTCTCCAGTTGTAGTATGTAGGCTATCTAACATTTGATACCTCTCAAGGTATGCTATATCTGGATGCACTACTTCCCATAAAATTAGACGGTAAATTTCTGGATCAATATTAGATTGTCTTCTAGCGTGTTTCTGCATAGTCTGGAAGTCACCGTCTTTGGATACACACTCACCGTCAAACTTCATAGGGAATGGGATGCTATGTTTATTGTGAATACCCCATGCAAGCTTCATAACCTCATCATCAAAGACTCCAAAGTTATGATAAGGCTTTCCAGCAGTGGAAAGGTATTCAACTGTTCCATCTTCTTGTGCTGTAACATATGAAACTCTGTAGCCGTCTAATTTGATAGCTGATACAATACCAGCATATGCTCCACACAATTCTACAAACTTCTCCCATTCCTTGCCTGGGAATGATCTATCAGAGACAGCTTTCATGACTTTATAGATAGGAAGATCAGGCATGAAATTCTTAGCCGTTGAGCGGTGGACTCCACAGCGCAAATCCTTTTTGATAATTTTGTTAACAACAGCAACAGATTTTGTACTCATAGAAGCCAGCATGCTTAGATGGTCTTTATCATCATTAGATGCTCCTTTTTTCTTAGAAAGAACATCAAGAAAGAAAAAGACTTCATATGGGCTTTGGATAATTATTGCCCCTTCAGGTTCTTTCAACTCGATCATTCTAACCTTACTTGTTTTGTAATGCTTAAAAGGGTTCAAAGCATATTCAATTGTTTCTTCCAGCCATTGGACTTCTTTCAAATGGACACCGAGCTTTTCCAGCTTCAGATTGCGAGAAGATACTGATGCTATGTCCTCTAATGCATCGTAAACTTCATCTAAATTATTCATCTGACACCTCCTTCATAAAGTAAATTTGCTACAGAAGCAGCAGCAAAAAATAAGTCATCCGAAGTCGCTCCATCTGGATCAATTCCCATTGCTTCTAACACAAAATCTACAAGGATGACCATTGCTTCTACAGTGTTTGGCCCAGATGTTCTGACTGTACTGTATTCTCCTCTCATTCATTTCACCTCTTTTACATCGTTTCTTGTTGGGCCATAACTCATATAATCTGCCCAGCCTTCAATGAATTTCATGAACTCTTTTTTATCAAAGGCCATTCCCCTCTTAAGAATATTATCTTTGTCTTCTGTTACCTGGTCAAGACATGTAACCATTGTTCTTATTTCTCCATCGAAATCCCATGAATCATAAGTTATAAGCTCCATGATCTTATCATAGTTGATAGGAGCAAACCTAAGTTTGCCTTGAAAGCAGCTTTCTTTATTTGTTTCATCACTGATGTGCTTGTATGGAGATTGGTCTCCTTGGTTCTTAAGCGGTCCAGCTCCATGTCTCGTAGAGTATGCTCTTGTTACATATACCACCTTATCTAATTTAAGGTTATATATCGAGCAAAACCTTTTGACGTTCGTTAGCCCTGTTCTAGACCGTGTGACGTATGGATAATTTCCATATACCATATCTAAGCCTAGCCCTTGACTGCCTTCAAATACTAAGAATTTTGGCTCTTTAAAAGAACCTTCAGCATAAAGCATTGGTGAGACAGTAGATGTGTAGTCACAGAAAACTTCGATGGCATCAAATAAATTCTCTTGTATAATGTCAAGATCATATGTTGATATATCCAGCCCAAGTCTTTCTGCTCTCTCCAAGAAGTATCTTTTTATCTCTTCAAGTATCCTGCCCAACCATCGTGATCTAAGGTCACGATATCTTAATGGCACATGTCCAACTTCTTCTCGCTCAATTGTTTCGCCAAACCCAGCCCCTACAGTGCCATGTCTTTTTGTTCCTCTTGAGTTTTCCAGCTCCCTATTAAGGATGACATCATAATGTGTCGTGATCATTGCATCAGGGGCAACTGATACAGATGGTATGTCCTCACCCTTAGATATTTCATTCAACTCTCTAAACTCTTTTATGAATAGAGTAGGGTTACAGACAAAGTTTTCTGATAGTATTGTTGGTACACCAAGAAGACTTCCACTGCCAAAATGACTGAAGACGTGTCGTTGACCTTCAGGTGTCACAACTGTATGGCCGGCTTGTGCCCCACCTTGGAATCTTACAACAGCGCCTTCTTCAGGTTTGTATTTCTCTAAGAATTTGCTACAGAAATAATCTGATGCTAAGCCTTTTCCTTCATCGCCATATAGAGCGCCAATAATGGCTATTGTTTCCATATTCACCCCCTTAATTTGAAGTTGGGACCGCCCTGATAATAACCACATTATTTAATTTAGGCGGTCCCAATATACGTTTTACAGACTTGTTCCAACAGATATTAGACATCACCTCCTATCTTTTGTATATTTTTGGTTCTTTTCTGTAAACTGTTTTGTAGTGTTCAGTAGCAGTTTTAAGCAGTTTCTTTGTTTTGTTTCTGGCTTTTCTCATTATCTTCAACTCAAGTTCGGTATCATGAATATAATCTTCTGCTGTACCAAGAGCCAATGTTAGATCAAGCCATATCTCATACAACATCTTCTCTGTAGCCTTCTTTGTCATCATGCCACATCCATTCTGCGTGACAGTCTTTCTGCTCCACTTGATACAAAATCAGCAAAAGATTGTCGCAGTATTCTTGCTGTGTCTTGATCCCAGATAGAGATAGCATCTTCAATGCTATTTCCTGCATCTACTTCAAGCATAGACACGATTAACTCGGCGGCTTTCCTGTGGTCATTAAGAACTAACGCAGCATTACCAAGATACTCTCTCCAAGCACTACTTACCCTATCAACGTTGCGACTTGCGTAATGCCCTTCAGCAATGGTGATATGATAAGGTGTATACATTGGGCGGACGCTTTCAATAAGCTCTTCAAATGGCGTATCGACTTCTGGTGTATCTCCAATAAACCGCCTAACATGCTCTTTCTTAAGAACTCTGCTTGGCGGCTCATCACCTATTGTTATAAGGACACCTGGCTCGTGCCGAATCTCAAATGAATCCGTCCTTGTTTTGTTTATAGCAAAGTAATATGGCATATCATACGATTCCTTATTGTTGCCACCACCGCCACCTTCAATGTGGATTGCTTCAAGCCATTCAGTTATGACTAAGTCTGACTCAAATTGGCCAACTTGAATAGGTGACCTATCGCATTCAGCATCTCCTATTGCTACTACGCACATTGCAGGATCAACAACTGGTCTTCTTTCCAGAATATGGCTGACCATAACTCCAAGTCCAGTTTTAACTAAATACTCTGCCAGCCTTCCCATAGACCCTGTTACGTCTATGCCGATAATGATCGGTGTAGAGTTGGGGTTAAGTGCCGAATCTCTTGCCTCTCGAAACTCAATCTCTTGTAGATTCATTCTGGAATCGATGCTTTGGCTTGTAAAGATTTCATCTCGGTGCATATTGCCTCTTGCTGATGCGTAAGAAGTGTACGATCCCTCATCCCATCTTGATGTTCCCATAATCAAAACCTCCTTTAAGTTTATAATTTTATACTTGGTGCATGATCCCTTCCTGTGATGATCCTGTATATATGTTGAAGCTCATTAATAATTCTCCATGCTTCTTCAATTTCCAACTGAAGTGCATCCAGCTCTTGCCTTGTTATGTCTTCAGTTTTTTTATTTTTTATAATAGCCAGTATGTTGCTCATTACCTTTGATCCTTTCAGAAACTATCAATCTTTTTTGCTTTGATGTTATAAGCAATTGCATATGGCACAACTCTTATTTCAACCCCATCTTCTCCGCTTGCTTCAAGACTTGCGGCAAAGATATGACCTAATGCCATCGCCTGGTGATATCCGCTCATGCCTATAGTGTGCAAGATGCCTTTGAAAAGAGCTGGGTATGGAATACCTTTCCCATTGCCAGCATCCTTAGCCTCAACTCTTTTCCATCCACCTGAACCATCGCACTTTGTCATTCTCCATTCTGGGCGGTATCCAGTAAATGTTCCATTCTGTGTTGGGCAATATTTTGGTTTTTCATCATGTAATTTGTCCATCGTGAACTCCTTTCTAGAGACCAGTGCTTCTCAACGCATAGATTTAACTTGCTCATTATTTCATCTTTGTCGTAAATGATTTTTCGGCTTGGATTTCTGCCTAATTTATCAAAACGAGCCAATTGAACTAGCTCTGGCAGCCAAGGATGTTCAGATAATTCTTTTGCCTTGGAAAGTTTCTTCATATGACCTAAAAGATAATACCAAATCCTCATATGGTTCTCAACCAACCATAATGATTTCACACTAAGATACGGTTTGAGCATATCAATAGCAATCTTTTCATGCCCATGACTATTATCCATTTTGCCTACATCATGCATCATGGCAGCAAGGATTAAGTCCGTATCTATTGTTTCCCTAAAGGCAACATACAACACCTGAAGGGAGTGAACAAACACATCACCTTCAGGATGATGAGATCTGTCTTGCTTGACTCCTTTACATTGTTCAAGTGTCATAAAAAGAGGTTCCATAAACTCAGCTGAGAATATCATAATACACCGCCTCAATAGTCTCAATGACAAACTTGTCCCAAAACTCCCTATCAGCCTTAGCTGGCAGCAAGCTGCTCTTAGACAGCTCTCCAACTTCATCGATTAATGCTTCAAGTTTTGGAGAGACTTCAGAGATATAATCCAATTCACCATTCTTGACAGCCAGAAGATATGGGGCTTGTACCAATGGAAATGTAATCGTTCCCATAGTCAGTAATTCTTTGACTTGATATGCTGCTCTGGCTGCATGAGAAACGGCTTTCCAGTCTATCCCTTCATTTGCTTCCGCCAACTTTGCACGCTTACCATACTGGTCTACAAACTTCTCAAGAATGCTTAAGGTATAGCCTACTTTCTGGGTTTCTTGTAATTTTTTGCCACAGACTTGATACTGCCTAATGCCATTTGGGCTATTTTCAACCATATACCGATGCTCACCAAGCGGTAGACTTGCCCAGAATGTTTTTAATTTCCAATCTTGATTTGGGATCCTTTTTAAGACATTGATTACTTCTTTGGCTGCTTGGATGCGACTCCCTTTAATTCCGTATTTAGCTGCCTGTTTCTTTGCATAATCAATAAAAGCTTGAAGAT
>Ga0307992_1000853_pt1 | contig 18684 bp, 19 predicted proteins | sample EllFjometagen133_FD_203162 | JGI IMG/M metagenome (GOLD analysis project Ga0307992, IMG submission 203162) | Marine microbial communities from Ellis Fjord, Antarctic Ocean - #133 | ecosystem: Environmental > Aquatic > Marine > Unclassified | place: Southern Ocean | collected 2014-10-08
ATTGGGTAAAAAAGAAAAACCAAATGCTTGACTCGGTTCAGCAACATTAAGCATTACCTTAGTTTTTGGATTTTTTATTTTTTTTAAAAAAGTTTTTTTTATTTTAAACGGCAATAAACCACTATAGATACGCCCTATTTCTCCTTCAGAGCAAGAAACTGTCACCTTTTGCTTATCTTTAATAAGCTTGGTCACATTTCCAGTTCCCACTATACATGGAACCCCCAACTCACGACTAACAATTGCGGCATGACAAGTTCTCCCACCAGCATTAGTCACAATAGCAGAGGCAATTTTCATAATTGGAACCCAATCTGGATCAGTCATCTCAGTAACTAAAACCTCTCCTGGCTTAAATTTGACTATATCTTTAACGTCTTTAATAACACGAGCAGCTCCTTGTCCGATCTTAGACCCTACGGCCACGCCAGTAATTATAACTTTATTCTGAATAATTTTTGATTTTCCTTCTTTGGTAAGAATATATCTTTCTAAAACATCGGCTGACTTACGAGATTGAACAGTTTCTGGTCGTGCCTGCAAAATATATAATTTATTATCCTTGCCGTCCTTCCCCCACTCCATATCCATTGGGCGTTTATAATGTTTTTCAATTGCCACTGAATAACGAGCTAATTCTAAAATTTCCTCATCTGATAAAGTAAATTTATTTCTTTCTTTTGGAATAGTTTTTATATTTTTAACCGGACTTTTCCCTTTAAGATTATATGTCATTGTCCATTCTTTGCGCCCCAACCTTTTATTAACAATTGGCTTATATCCTTTATCTAATAAAGGCTCAAAAACCATAAATTCATCGGGGCTCACCTTGCCTTGAACTATATTCTCCCCCAATCCCCAAGAAGAATTAATAACCGTAATGTCAGCAAAACCAGATTCAGTATCACAAGAAAACATTACTCCAGAACAGGCTAAATCAGAACGAATCATTTTTTGAACTCCAACAGAAAGAGCTACTTCCATGTCTTTAAAACCCTTAGTTTCACGATAAACAATAGCTCGATTAGTAAAAAGAGAAGCCATACATTTATGAACTGCTTCTAATAAATTGTCCACACCCCTAATATTAAGATATGTTTCCATTTGTCCAGCAAAACTAGCCTCAGGCATATCTTCAGCTGTAGCTGAGCTACGAACCGCAACATCTACAGCATTTGATTTGTGTTCTTGAGATAATTTTTTGTAAGCAGAAATAATAGCTATTTCCAAATCTTTATCTAATGGTGTTTTTAAAATTAAATTTCTAACCTTTTGGCCGCGTTGAGACAAGTCTTTCATATCTTGAACATCTAGCCCTTCTAAAATATTTTCTATTTTTTTTCCTAATTGGCTCTTTTCCATAAAATGCCAATAAGCATCAGATGTTGTAGCAAAACCATTAGGGATTCTTATCCCGTGTTTATTTAATTTTTGATACATTTCTCCCAAAGAAGCATTCTTGCCTCCTACCACAGGAACATCTTTTATAGATAAATCTTTGAACCAAATTAAAAAATTCATAATTATTTTTTTATCAGAATAAAATTAAATTTTAATTTTCATTGCTAATTTTCCCAAAACCGGAATTTGCCACTTTCTATCCTTAATTACTTTAATTAATCCTAAAACAGAAAACAAAATACATAAAATCCAACCAATAAATCCAATAATCCAACCAATAAATGGGATTACTAAAATTAAAGTACAAATAATTTCCGCCACAAATAAAGCTACTCCTTGTCGGACATGAGAACGAACATATTCGTTCTCCCTTACCAAAATCATAGACAATAGAGATAAAACGCCTATATAAGAAATAACAGCCAATAACTTTTGTAATAAAGGAATTTTTTTATTTCCCTTTATTAAAGAGCTAATTTTTTGTTTAATTTTACCTGTTTCCATATTTTTTTTATTACCCTTTTATAATTAATTTATCTAATCGTCTCTTAAATGGAGACTATTACTATGGGTTTTTTACCTACTCTGTTCAAGATTAAATCGCTTAAGCTATGCCCCATTTTATTCCCTAACTCAGGGTTAAAACCATGTCTCTGAATTAATTTTTTAGCTTTTGTTTCTAATTCAGAAATCAATTCATTACCAAGCTCAACACCTTGACAAGTAACTCTAATTTTAATACCTGTCTGCATTTTCTTGCTCCCTCGGATAGCAGGAATAGAGATAAAACAAATTCCTGCTTCAGCTAGTTTTTTTCTGTCTTTTAATACTTCTTCGTTCAATGGTTCAACCTTATTTCCTTCCACTACAACAATAGAATGAGACATTCTTTGATCAGAAAGTTTATAGGCCTTCTCTTTTTTATTGATTTCTAAGATTTCCCCATTTTTCAGCATAAAACAATTCTCTTTCTTAATACCCGAACCCTGAGCTAATTTGATATGTTCCGCTTGCATGTAGTGTGCCCCTTCAATGGGTATAAAAAACTTAGGCTTAACCAAAGAAATCATTTTCAACAATCCTTCTTGCTTGGCGTGACCTGAACTATGAATACCAGAGCCCAAAACACGACGAAAAATTACTTCTGCACCAAGATCAACTAGACCATTCATAACTCCATTTACGGATAATTCATTCCCCGGAACAGTAGAGGAAGAAAAAATAACTGTATCCCCTTTTTTAATTCTAACTAAGCGGTGAATATTTTGAGCAATTCTGTCCATAGAAGAACCCTCTACTCCTTGAGAGCCACCAGCTATAATAAGTGTTTTATTCGGTGGCATTTTATTTAACTCAGTAATGTCAACCATCATTTTGTGGGGGATTTTTAGATAACCTAAGCTTTGTGCGATTGCCGCTGTTTTTTTAACAGACATACCAACGAGAGCCACCTTTCTATTACATTTTTGACAAGCGTTAATAGCTTGTTGAATCCGACTAATCAAACTCGCAAAAGTAGTGAATATAATCCTTCCTTTAATGGCCTTAATCAATGAATGAGTTATTTGTCCTACTTCTTGTTCGGAAACAACTTTTCCTGGCAAAGCAGCATTAGTGCTATCTGAGAAAAGAGCCAAAACTTTCTCATCTCCCACTTTTCTGAGCAAATTCTCATTAACTGGCTTTTGATCTAATGGTGATTTATCAAATTTAAAATCTCCAGTATGAATAATCGTGCCTATTGGGGTTTTAATAATCAAACCCACACTATCTGGAATATTATGAACAACGCCAAATGGAGTAATGAAAAAATCGCCTAGATTAAAGCCCTGCTCCGGTTTGATAATATTTAATTTCGTGTCTTGAATGCCAAACTCAAGTAATCTGTCTTCTATTAATCCGATAGTCAGCGGGGTTGCAAAAATTGGTGGATTTCCTAATCTTTTAATAAAATAAGAAATAGCACCAATATGATCTAAATGACCATGTGTGATAACCAATCCTTTAACTCTATCTTTATTTTCTTCTAGGTAGGTAATATCAGGCAGAACATAGTCCACTCCCAATAAGTCTGGACCAGGAAAATCCAGTCCCATATCAATGATAATAATATTTCCTGACTTTTTGTCGTTTGGCAGAAATTCTAGAGCCATGCAATTCTTGCCAACCTCTTCAACTCCACCTAACGGAATAATACGTAATTTTGATCTGTCAAAATTTTTCATAATTAAATTTCTTTATTTTTTTTATACAATAATATTTAATTTCAAAGTTCTCGCTAAAGGAGAGACCCTTACTATAAGTATAGTGAATAACAAGATTCTGACGAGCGGAACGAGAAACGGTTTTTATTCTTTTTTGATTCCCACATCTTTAATATTCCAATCATAAAGTGATTCTTTCTTGGTAATAATCTTAAAAAGGCTTTCAATAAAATCACCACCAGCATAACCAACAATCAAAGCAAAGACTTGATTGCCTTTGACTAGATAAGAGGCAATTAGACCTACTATACCGGACAAAAAAACCATTAGAAAAAAATATGGTGCATTAAAACCAACATTTTTATACGAATATTGATGTTTAACAAAGCCAAATATACCCCTAATAGTGCCACCGATAAAGCCAGCAACTAAAACTGGAATATACATAAATTTATTTTATTTCGTAACTTAAAGTTACACTCACAGAAATTTTTGTTTCACCGGCCTCAACCTGTGTCGCTTCCGCCATTTCTCCTCCTCCCATGCCTTTCATCATATCCATCTCATAAGATACGGTGCGAGGAACTGGATAATAATCACCGTCAGAAACCGAAACATTTATTATCTTACCTAAAGACATGCCAGATTCCCTGGCAATTGCCTTCGCCTTGTCCTTTGCCTTGTTAATAGCCTGACCCCTTGCCTCAGCTCGCACAGCATCTTTGTCTTCAACGACAAAACTAAGGCTATTAAGACGATTGACTCCAGCATTAGTTGCTGTATCAATAATTTGATTCAGTTTTTCAAAATCTTTAGTTTTAACCAAAATACTTACTGTAGCCGAATAACCAACTAAGTTCCTCTTTCCACTTTCTCTCTCGTATTCATAACGTGGGTTTATACCATATTGAGTTGTTTTGATATCCTTTTCCTTAACTCCCAATTTCTTTAAGTCATCAATTAGTTGACTATTAACTTTATTAATATCTTCTTGGGCCTTAGCTACTGTTTTGGCTTCTTTTTCAACCCCTAAACTAATATCTGCTGTATCTGGTTTAACATAAACATCTCCCACGGCGCTAACCCTAAAGGCGCTTTCTCCTGGAGTTGTCATTGTATGAAATGACCAAGTTAGCTTACTGCTATACTTTAAAATTCCCAAAACAGCAAGAAAAATAACAAAAACGATTATTAAGAATCTTCCATTTTTTTTCATAAGTTTTTAAACTAATTTTTAAATATTATTTCAAATAATAACACATAATTTAGCCGTGGTCAATAAAAAAAACACTAAAGAACTAAAAATTTATCAATATTAAAAAATCCTTAAAAAATAGGAATCCCTGGGGGGCCCTCATAACAAAAAGTCTCTATAATAAAATGGTTAACCCCAGGGGTTAACCATTAAATCTTTTTAACCAAAAATATAGTTTAAACGACAGAATTGCTTTTAATAAAAACGAAGAAGTCTAAAAGAGCTGATTTTGTGAGAGCACAAAAAATCTTGTTATCAGTCAACATTTTCCTTATCTCTTCTACGGAATAAAAATCACAACTAAGTATTTTTTCTTTTGAATCGGGAATAAACTTGCCAAGACAATTAGGATCAATTAAAGCAGCAAAGGTTGAAATACCATAATTCTTGTAAAAAGCAGTATTAGCATTAGCATGGCCTATTAATTCTATCTTTTGAACAACATATTGAGTTTCTTCTCCTAATTCTCTGGCAGCCGCCTTAGAATCCTCCTCTTCACCAATACCAAAGCCACGAGGAACCTCAATACTTCTCAAATTCCCCTGCTCTCCTGTCTTGGGATCAGCCACAACTGCTCGAACACAAGTATTCATTCCGATCAAAATATCTTTCTGATTATCGTCTTTAAAATAATAAGGGACTACGATTGCTCCCCCTCTTTCGACAACTTGATACTGGTCAAAAATAGGTGTTCCGTCATCCTCACAGACAACAATTCTTTCTGCGGAACCAAAATGAGGATTATATAAACCTCCTCCCTTAAGCTCCTTCCAGCTGGGAATAAACTTCGTATTTTCTTTCATTACATCTAATAAATTTTTAACTTTCATTTTTGTTTTTTTATTAGTTATATTCTTAATTCTCCCTAGACCAAACAGAGAAAATTAATTAGTTTTATTTTGACATATTTTTGTCATGAATGCAATCTAAAACGAAAAAATAACAAAATTTGAGAATTTTAATATAACCAACCCGACGGGTTAGTTATATTAGAAATGCTTTCTGAGGGTAAATAGAGTTACTTCTGGAATAGAATTAAAACGAACGGGAAAATGAGCTGTCCCTATTCCGCGATTAACATATAAATAAATACCCCTTATTTTAAATAATCCTCGCTGATATTTGCCGTGATATTTTGTTGGTACCCAAAAGGGACGAATTCCAGGAATTTTAATCTGGCCACCATGCGTATGACCAGCTAAAATTAAATTAGCATCACCTACTTTTATGTCATCAATTATTTCTGGACTATGTGACAAAAGTATCTTTATAGAAGAATCATCAATACCATCTAATGCTTTTGATAGATTATGATGATTGGTGTGAGGGTCGTTGACTCCCAGCAACCAAATATATTCTTTTCCTCTCTTTAGTTTTACATTCTCGTTGTTAAGTACTTGTATTCCCGATTTTTCTAAAATGTTTCTTAAAATAACAGGTTCTATTTTTTGATGCTCATAAATATGATTGCCAAAAACACAATAAACATTACCCCCTTTTAATCTCCCCAGAGCCTTCCAAAATTTACTACAAGAATCTATCTTATTAGAGTACGCCTCATTTATATCACCTGTTATAAAAATAAAGTCAGCTTTTTGCTGCTTTATAATTTGCAAAACCCTTTTTTCCCTTTTGCCAAAGCCCTTAGAGTGTAAATCACTAATTTGAATAATTTTCAATTCACTAAAATTTGCTGGTAATTTCTCTAAAAATATAGTTTTACGTTCTAAACAAACGTTAAATGGCTCTCTAAATAACGAATAGATAATAAGAATTAGTAGAAATAAAATGATAATAATTTCCAAAAACATAATTCGACTAATTTTTATTTACCAAAACGTCTTTTTCTGTTTGAATATTCAGACAAAATATCATCGATATCTTTCTTTGTAATGCTTGGCCAATATTTATCTATAAAACATAATTCCGAATAAGCAGATTGCCAAAGCAAAAATCCAGATAATCTCATTTCCGAAGTGCGAACAATTAAATCAGGATCTGGTAACTCTGGTTTCCACAAATATTTACTAACCAAAGACTCTTTAATAGCAGATATTTTTACCTTTTCTTTAACAATTCTTTTAATCGCTTGGATTATCTCTAAACGACCACCATAATTAAAAACTAAATTGACTATTCCCATTTTGTTATCCTTGGTTTTGCTCTCAGCCTTCCTAGCAATTCTTCTTATTTCTACAGACAAACGTGGATCATCTATCCATCCAGAAATCAATAATTTTATTTTTTCTTTTATAAAATAATTTAAATCTTTATCAAAAAGTTCTTTAATAAGTTTCATTAAATGATTAATCTCTTTTATGTCCCTCCCCCAATTTTCTGTAGAAAAAATATAAAAACTTAATACCTTAACCCCCCTTTTAAAAGACCAGTCTATAACTTTCTTCACTTTGTCAGATCCCCTTTTATGCCCATAATTAGTAGGAAAGTTATATTGTCTCGCCCAACGTCGATTGCCATCCACAATAAAACCAATATGCTGAGGGATATTAACTGGCTGTTTGTTATCATTGTTTTTTATTCCTTTAGAATTTTTCATAACTTTTTATAAACATCCCGGCAGAAGTCTTGTTAATATAACAGAAAGTTTCTATTGGGATTTTATATTTTTTTCTTAATAATAGTAATATTTAGCTCTTGATTATAAAACGGTTTAATTGTTCTATATTTTCTCATTTTTAAAATTTGTGGCCAAGATTTTTTAATTAAATCTTCATTTGTCTCCCCTTGAGAAGAATTAATACCTTTAACTGGAATAGACAATGCCCAACCTAAAGCATTCACAATAGAAAGAACTATTCTAATGCCAACAAAGGACCCTGGGCCATTAACGACTATAATCCCATGGAAATCTTTTATCTTCTTCTTGTTTTGTTTTAGAATTTTGTCTAAAGTTATTAAAATATTTTCCTGATTTCTGTTTTTAATTGGAACATTGAACCATTGGATATGGTTTGGGTTTTTAAATAGAGCCAAAGATATTTTATTCTCTTGAATGCTATTGATAAATAAAAACATTCTTATATTTTATCAAATTTATATTCTATATGCCACCCCCCATGATTTATATTTAGGTATAATACGGCAGGATTTATGTGCACAAAAAATGTTTACATTTAAACTGTTATATATTATAATGAATTTATATGAAAAAAGAACTTCAAGTTGGACATTTTTGTTTTTCTAACCCCAAGGAATCCAATAGCTATTCTGATATTTATTTGTCTGAGCCTAGTGAAAAATTTTTAGAAAAATTTGGACGTTTAGTGATTTTGACTAATATTAACTTTGCTCCTGGAGCTACCATCCAAATGTCTCTTTGGGCCAAAGAATGGATAGAAAAATTGACGAATCTGGCTAAAAATAATTTTTATAACACTACTCAAGATTCTGCTAGTTTAGAACGAAATTTAGAAAATTTGTTACAACAACTCAATATCTGGCTATCCCAAGAGAAGGTATCACAACCTAAAATTTTTGAAAAAGAATTAGAAAATTACGACTTAACCGTTATTTTAATCAAAAATAAAGAGATTCAGTTTAGTAAAATCGGAGAAATTAGAACTTGTTTAATAGAAAATAATCATTTAGAGGAACTAGACAAGGAAGAAAAACAAATCAGAACTACTAAATTCGCAAATATCGTTAGTGGAAATTTAGAAAAAAATAATGTCTTGTTTTTTACTAATCAAAATCTATTTGATTACTTCTCTGTAGAAAAAATAATTCAAATACTAGATAATACTCCGTTAGAGCAAATTAAATCTGAGTTTAAAAAAATTTTAAACGAAGACATTAATCATTTAAACATATTAGGGGTAGCTATGTCTTATCGCCCTGAAATAATCAAAACATCAAATTTTTCTCATTCAGCAATAATTAGAAAAAATGATACACTTTCTAAAAAATCAGTGAAAGAACCAATTGCCCCTAAAGCTAATGATTTTTTAGTGAAAAGAACGAAATCACCACATAAAAATTGGGCTACCAAAATTTTACTCGTAGCCCTTGTTCTTTGTGCTTTAACATTTGTAACTAGCCTGTTTGTCCTAGACTATAACAAAAAAATAGATTTAGAAAAAAAACAATACGCTCAAACCTTAATCGAGCTAGAAGACAAAAAAGAACAATTGGACATAGCTATACTCTCCTCTGCTACTGAGGCCCCCAAAGAAGTTGGAGAAATATTTAAAGAAATAGAATTAATCTTAAATAAGTTGCCAATTGAAACAGAAAAACAAGAAGAGTCCTTTCAATTTCTTTATTCTCAATATATACAAAAACGTAATGAATTTTACAAAATTACCGACATTACTAACCCGTTAGAGTTAATAGATCTCTCTTTAATCGATGAAAATATCCAGGTCAAAGGTTGTGCCAGAATTAATGAGAATCTTTATGTTTTTAATCCAGAGAATAATAATATATATAGAATTAACCCACAAAAAAATGAGACTGAAGCCGTTAATGAAACATCAGTTAATGTAGGCTATTTAGAAAAAATATATCAATGGGATAACGATAATCTTATTGGCTATGATCAAAATCAGAATCTAATCGAATTTAACACCATTGACAATGAATTATTTCTCTTACCATTGGTTACAGACCACAAAACAGATGAAATCGTAGATTTACAAACATATAGTCGTAAACTTTATGTTCTTAGACCATCTGCAAATCAAATTTATAAATATCAAAAAATAATAGATGGTTTTGGCAAAGAACAAGCTTGGATAAAAGATGAGAATGTTGATATTTCCCAAAGCCTTAGCTTGGCTATTGATGGATCAATTTATGTTCTACAAACAAATGGCCAAATAATAAAGTTGCATGAAGGGAAAAGAATAGATTTTAATTTAAGTGAGATTAGTCCAAGATTATCTCTAGAGAAAACAGGGAAAATTTTTACCAATGACAAGTTAGATAATCTTTATATTTTAGATAAAGACACACAAAGAATTGTTATTATAGATAAAACAGGAGAATTAATACGACAGTTTACGTTTAATAATTTTACCGACCTTAAAGATTTTGCCGTTAGCGATCAAGAAGATAAAATTTGGGTTTTAAATAAATCTAAAATTTTTGAAATAGAATTATAGATAAATTTAATAACAAGAATCTACTTCCATATTATTAACAAATTAAATAATACAAAAAATCCGATACTTTTTAAAGGTATCGGATCTTTCTATGATATTCTTTTCTCAAGAAAGAGATTCTATTTCAACGTAACTTTAGCGCCAGCTTCTTCTAAGTCTTTCTTCATTTTCTCCGCTTCCTCTTTATCAACCCCTTCTTTTAATATTTTCGGAGCCGCGTCAACTAAATCTTTAGCTTCTTTGAGGCCAATTTGAACAAACGTCCTAATAGCTTTAATAACGCTAATTTTATTGCTTCCTGCATCTGTAATCTCGACATCAAACATACTTTTCTCTTCTTTGTCTTCAGCGTTTGCGCCACCTGCTACGGAAGCAACCACAGCTATGGGAGCTTGACTAGAAACTCCAAATTTCTCTTCTAAAATTTTTACTAATTCTGCTAAATCAATCACACTCATTTTTTCAATAGTACTTACCAAATCTTTGAATTTAGCTGGGATCTTAACATCTTTCTTTGGTTCTTCTTTTTTTTCTTCAACCTTTTCTTCTTTTTTTTCTTCTTTTGGTTCTTCAACCTTTTCTTCTTTTTTTTCTTCTTTTGGTTCTTCAACCTTTTCTTCTTTTTTTTCTTCTTTTGGTTCTTCAACCTTTTCTTCTTTTTTTTCTTCAGCCATAAATTTAAAATTAATAATTTAATGATTAATACTTGATAAAATATATACCAAACCTTTTAAATTCCCCTTAAGAGTATAGGTTAAATTGCTTATTGGGGCCTTAATGGTTCTTAATAATTTCGCTATTAATTCCGGCCTAGTCGGCAATTGAGATAAAATTTTTGCGTCTTCTGCCTCCAAAAAATCCCCATCCAAGACTCCCCCTCTAATATTCACACCCTTATGCTCTTTAACGAAATCAAATGCTACTTTAATTGGCACAACTTCATCGTCTAAAGAATAAGCTAAACCTAAACCGCCCTCTAATTTACTTAAATCAATATGCTCTAATCCTATCTTTTTTAGAACAATACCAAGTAAAGTCTTTTTAGCTACAAGATATTTACAAGATTTTTCTTTTAATTTCTTTTTCAAGTCTTCAACTTCCGGCACTTTTAGTCCATAATAATCTACAAAAACCAAACTCTTTACATTTCTTAAGTCTTTTTCTATTTTATTAATAACCTCTTCTTTTTGTTGATGTGTTTTGGCCATAAATTTATATTTATGTATTAAAAAAGTCTGCTATCGCAGACTATATATAACAACATTTGTTTTGTCTGGGCAGGTATTTCATTAAAATGAAATTTTAAACTCTTTTGCACCTACTGTCTACGACAATAATAATTATACCTTATTGCTTCTTAAACGTCAAACTATATTTATCCACACAATCTTCCTTTAAAAAAAGTTGAGAAGCTGAGCTTCTTAACTTTTTATCTCAACCTTTTTATGATTTAGCTTCTTTTTTTGTCATTCTCCAATGACCAAGATATAAAGGTAATCCAATTAACATCATTGCTAAACTTATTGATGCATCTTTATGTCTTCTACTTGTGAGAGGGTCAACCGCATCACTTCTTTCTAACCATGCTTCATAAGATTGTATCATCGATTTAATTTGTGTTTTTTCTTCTACGCTAATTTGAGATAACTCTCCGTCACCAATTTTTTGCAATAGTTCCGTTTGATAAAACGGTGGCCTCTCAAAATCTATTCGTAGTTGTTCGTCAGCCTGAGTAAAAACAAATGCTTTTAGCCCCATATTTGCGAGACGAACTCCACCGATTATTAAAAGCACTAGTCCTAATAAACTAAAAATATATAAATAAATTGTTCTAACTAATGTATGTTTTGTCATTTTTTTAATATTTTAATTTTATTAATTAATGATAGTGCCTTTAAATTTTTTATTATTCAAACAATTTTCCAAATTTTTAATATTTTTACCATTCAAAATAACAACTTCTATCCCCAACTTTTGAGCTAATAAGCTTGCAGGTGGCCCAAAGGGCGCTGACTTACGAGGGGACCATTCCTTCCCCACAATTTTTATAAAATCAGGCCAATTGATACTCTTTAACGGTTTCGCGTCCAAAAATTTATCAGGATCTTTGTCGTACACAAAATCAATATCACTTAAATTAAAAATAACGTTTGCTTTTAAATTCTTGGCCCACAAAACAGCATCTTTATCGCTCGAACACCCTGGTTTCCATCCAGAAGCAATAATTAATTTATACTTTAGCCCAACCGAGGTGTTGGGATCGCTTAGCACTTTTGAATAAGCATAACCTTCAAAAATGCATCTAACAAATTCAGCATTTAATTTTGTGGTAGCAATTCCAAGCCAATCTAAACTTAAATCTTTAACTTTAGTAATTTTTTTAGCAGCAGCGTTATATTTACGATTAGTTCCACCACCGCCTGTTATAATAACTATTCTATAACCCTTGTTTAGAAGTTTTAGAATTAACTCTCTGAATTTTTTTAAAAAACTTACACCAATAATATCATTTGGGATTATTAAAGAGCCTCCCAAAGAAAATATTAAAGTTTTTTTATTATTTTTTTCCATAATTAAATTACTTTAATTTTCTATGCAATAAATTTTAATTTCAAGCTTTATTTACTATGAGTATAGAAAATAACAAACTTCTGACGAGCAAAATAAGGAATGGTTCTTATAATTACATTTTTTCTAAAACATCAATGCCCAATAAATTCAAACCTGTTTTTAAAACTTGAGCTACAGATCGTAGTAAAACTAAACGAGCTTCTCTTAATTTGGTTTTTGATCTTAAAATATGAGATTCATGATAAAATTCATTAAACAAGTGCCCTAATTTTAATAAATAATGAGACAAAATTGATGGATTATAACCTATAAATGACTGCTGAACAATATCTGGAAAAATTAACAAAGACTTAATAAGGCCCATTTCCCCGGGGTTCCCTAAAAGTGAGTAATCTATTTCTGGATTACTTATTTCCTTATCATTGTCTATGTCTTTTCTGAGAATACTTTGAATGCGCGCATAAGTATATTGTAAATAAGGACCAGTATCTCCTTCAAAAGAGATAGAACCCAAAGGATCAAAATTAACAGTTTGATTAGGTTTGAATTTAAGAAAAAAGAACTTTAAAGCAGCTTGAGTAATACTCTGGGCACGCTCAGAAACCTGGATAGGACTTAGATGTGGACTTCTTTTTAGAATCTCAGATTTAGATAATTGTTCCATTTGTTTAGTCACATCGTCTATATCGACAACCTTCCCTTCTCTGGACTTCATTTTACCGTCTGGTAAAAAAACCAAACCATAAGAAAAATGATAATATTTATCTGCTTTTTCAAAATCAAAAAGCTCTAATATTTTAAATAAAGTGCGGAAATAATAATTTTGTTCAGAGCCAATTACATAAATAAATTTATCAGCCCCAAAGGTGCCATAAAGTTTAGCCAAACCAATATCTTGAGTAATATAAACACTTGTCCCATCTGACCTTAATAGAACCTTCTTACCTAAATCATACTTTTCTAAATCAATTTCTATAGCTCCATCTGAACGCTTGTAACATAATCCTTTCTTTAAGGCTTGCAAAATAATATCTTTCCCTGACCTATAGACATCACTTTCAAAATTTAACTCATCAAATTTAATTCCTATTTTTTGATATGTTTCTTGTAGACCCTCTATAGCCCATTTATTCATCTTTTGCCAAAGAGCTAAAATTTCTGGATCTCCTGCTTCCCATTTATTTAACATTTCTTGTGCCTCTTCTAAAAGGTGGGGATCGCTTTTAGATTTCTCGCCAAATAATACATAATAACGCCCAACAAAATGATCTCCTTTAATTTTCTCTGAAGCTGGTGTTCGTTCCTCTCCCCATTTATGATAAGCTAACATTGACTTACAAATATGAATTCCCCTATCATTAATTAAGTTAAAGGTTCTAACTTTAAATCCTCCAGCTTTCAATAAATTAGCCAAAGAATTCCCTAAAAGATTATTCCTTAAATGACCTAAGTGTTGAGGTTTGTTAGTATTGGGAGCTGAATATTCAATGCCAATCTTCTGTCCTTCTCCCAAAGAACTTTTTCCAAATGCACTCCCTTCTTCCAATATTTCTTGACAAACAACACTAAAAAGCGTTTTTTTGTTTATAAAAAAATTAACATAGGGACCAACGCTCTTAATTTCCTCTAAAAATTTAATCTTGTTTTTTCGGAATTTTGTGGCTAAATCCGCAGCAATTTTTTCTGGAGACTTATTCAAATATTCAACCAGCTGAAAACAAGAGAAGGTCAACTCTCCTCTTTCTGGTTGCCACGATATCTCCAAATTAACAATAAAACTGGGAGGCAGGTCGCCTACTTCTTGACGCAAAGAATCAATAATTTTTTGTCTTATTTCTTTGATTTTCACAAAAAATCTTATTTTAATAACAATTCACCTATTCTTTTACTAAAATCTTCCGTTGCTATCGGACCATTTGCCGTTACAATATGACCATCTACTACCACTGGTTCATTAATGTATTCAACTTGGCCCTCTTTCAATATTTCAATAGTTTCTTTATTTAAGGGGTCAGACCAAACTGTAGCTTTTTTATTTTCTAAAACTCCTGCTCGAGCTAAAATAGCCGGAGCCAAACAAATAGCTCCCAAAACTTTGTCTTTTTCAACTGCTCTAATCGCTAGTTGGTGTGCTAAATCATATTCAATATAGTCAACCGCTCCCGGACCACCAATAAAAACAATAGCCCCAAACCTCTCTATTTCAATATCAGAAAAGGTTTTTTCTATATTTACTGATTGACCAAATTTACCAATCGCCTCCCCAGTCTTAGAACTAATAGTTACAGTTTTAATATTAAGATTCTCTAAAACATCTTTAGTGGTTTGGTATTCAAAATCTTGAAAGCCTTTATAAGCAATTACTAAAACCACTCGATGGTTTGGGTTTGATTCTAAAAGCATATTTTGTTCCTCGCCTCTTTTCCGAACGCTACAAGCTGTCAAAAAAATCGGCATTAAAAGAAAAATTATTAACCCTATTAACCATTTTTTATTCATAACTTTATTTCATCTAAAGGCAATTCTAAAAAACCATCTTTTGTTTTAACTATAACTATTTTTTTTAAAATATAATAACCAGTAACCTTGCCCCTTCCCTGCTTAGTTTTAACATCGCTTCCAATAGGAGGGAGTTCTCCTAATATCTTACAATAAGAATCTTCCTCAAAAGATAAACAACACTTTAATCTACCGCAAATTCCAGAAAGACGCTCAGGACCTCTATGTGCAAGATTCTGATGGGACATCATGTCAGTAGTAATGCGCCCTAATCTTTTCAAAAAACTCAAGCAACACAATGGACGACCACAAGGCCCAATATCTCCCGCCAGACCCGTTTCTTGGCGAGCACCTACTTGATGCATTCTAATAGATTTATGAAATTTTTGAGCCAAATCTCTTACTAAAAAACGAAAATCAACTCGTCCAGGGGATACAAAAGCAAAAGTAATTCGTCCGCCATCAAAACTAAAAAGAGCATCAATAATTTTAATTTGGAGCTCTCTTTTTTTAGACAAATCTTCACAAATTTTAATAGCTATTTTTTTGTCTTTATTTTTTTCTTGAAATTTTTTCAAATCATCGCTATGAGCTTTTCTTAGAATGATAGCTTCTTTTACTAATTCCTTTTCTTTGGTTTCTGCCACTTTAGTTATAAAACCCAAATCATTTCCAGCTTTAGTTTTAATAATAACTCTATCTCCAACCGAAAACATGTCTTTTTCTATCAGTTTTTCTCCCCGTAAAAACCGAGCGTTATAAATATCATCCCAAGAGACTAATTGTATAAAAATTACAACACTCATAATTCTTTAATTATTCTTAATCTAGTATTACAACGAAAATCTAATAAATTTTTTGACTTGAATATTCTCTCCTAGTTTAGCAGTTATAGAGTGAATCAAATCTTTAATAGTTCTCTTGTCGTCTTTAATGAAGCTCTGTTCTAATAAGCAGGATGTGCTGTAAAATTTTTCTAATTTATTTTCCACAATTTTTTCAATAATTTCCTTTGGCTTAGTTTCGTTCTTTAATGTCTCTCTATAAATTTGTTTTTCTTTCTCTATTGTTTCAACGGGAACCTCTTGCCTTTCTTTCCATTGAGGATTGGTGGCAGCTATATGTAAAGCAATGTCGTGGGCCAATTTTTTAAACTCCTCGTTACGAGCCACAAAATCAGTTTCACAGACTAACTCCAATAAAACCCCTATTTTATAATTACTGTGAATATATGCCTCTATTACACCTTCATTAGTAACTCTTGAGCCCTTATCGCTAGCGAGCTTTTGACCCCTTTTTCTTAAAAACTCTATAGCTTTATCTAAATCATTATTACTCTCCTTGAGGGCTTCTTGGCAACTTAATATTCCTGCTCCTGTTATTTTACGTAATTGTTTAATAATTTCTGTCATAATTAAATTACATTATTATTTATATTATAAATTTTAACAATAAGCTTCCCGAAAAAAAATGAATAGTCCTTACTAAATTTTATTTTTCTATTTTATTGTTATCCTCTTTTTGACTTTGTTCTTCTTTTTTTTCATTATGCACAACAGTCTGAATTTCCTTGTGGCCCTCAATAACTGCTTCTGCTATTAATTTGGTAATCATCTCTACCGTCTTTAAGGCGTCATCATTAGATGGAATGGGCCAATCTACTAATTCTGGGTTAGCATTAGTGTCTATCATAGCTATAACTGGAATATGACAATTTATAGCTTCTTTTAAAGCCGTTTTTTCGTTAACAGTGTCCACCATATAAATCAAGTCTGGTTTCTTCCTTAAATTACTAATACCTCCCACCATTCTCTTTAATTTTTTTAATTCCCTATTTAAGCCTAAACGTTCTTTTTTGGTATATTTTTGCCAGGCATCAGATTCTGATTCTTGTGACATTTTATTAAATTTCTCAATTAATTTAAAAATTGTAGGAAAATTAGTCAAAGTTCCTCCTAGCCACCTTTGATTGATATAAGAAACACCTGCCTTCTGAGCATATTTTTCAATAATATCTCTAGCTATAGGCTTAGTTCCTAAAAAAAGAATATTAGACCCAGTACCTGTCTGTTCTATAATAAAATTAATCGCTTCTTGCAATTTAACTACTGTTTGATCTAAATCGATAAAATGAATATTATTCCTTAGGGCATAAATAAATTGTTTCATCTTAGGTAAACATTTATTTTTAAAATGTCCTAAATGTGCACCAGCTTCCATTAACTCCTCAACAGAAGGCATAGGAATAGATGCATGCTTTATTTTAGACTGTGTAACCATAGACATTAATTACTATATAATTAACTAATTTTTTAAGATTTATTGTACAAATTTATTGTAGCAGATAAGCGTTTGAATGGCAATCCTCAATATGAAATTAACAAAATTCACTCATTTATTTAAAACTATAAATCCTTTTTAAATTTAGACATTTGGGATGCCAAATTAAATTGCATTTTACGAACAGCTTGATTAAAGCATTTCTTAATAGAACTCTCTTGTTCCTCTATATTTAAATCTGGATTAATCTTGATCTCTAAAACTTCCATCTTCCCGTTAACTTTTACTTTAACCCCATTTACTTCTTCGGTCGCTTCTTCTTTGGTTAAAATGTCTTGGATCTGTTTTAATTGTTTTAGATTATTAAACATAAAAATATATTTAAATTATATAAATAAAAAATGGCACTCGTCTGGCATCTAAAAAGCGAACCCTTTATCAGCCAAAAGAACCGAAGTCCTAAAACAAGTGCCACACGAAATATTATGACATAATTATTTTTCTCGACAATAGTTAATCTGTGGATAACTTATAAACAACAAAGATTGACAAAATTCAATGACTCATGTATACTTTAGGCACATCAAGGAGGTACACAATAACACGTAAGGAAAGTATAGTAAACTGGTGGGAAAACTCCCACTTACAGTTCAAAATGGGCTATCTCTGTAAAGAGGTAGCCCCCATTTTTTTAATTAAGCTTAAAAAATATTAGTTTCTAAATGATGTTAATATTGTATTACTCTATTGACAAATCCATTTATTTATAATATAATTTTTTAAGAGAAAAGAAAATTCATTTGGAGATGGGTAAGCAGAGACTTAATTGCCTAGTACCTCCTCAAACTGGTTATACTTGAGTCTTATCCATCTCTTAGTTATTATGGAGGAAACTGTGAGGTAGATAGAATGTATTTTCCTGTGGAATATAAAGATTTTCCTACTCTCTCTCTCAAATCTCTCTTATTTCACACCCCCCGAATTCTCATCTACCTCACTCACTTATATTAAGAGATTGCCTATTATCATATAGGCAATCTTAACTTTTCTAAAGATCAATCCCTATTGAGTCAGCGATAAGTTAATCCTTTCTAATAAAAAAAATGGTACCTACATAGCGTCTAAAAAGCGAACTTTTCGTCAGCTAAAAGAACCGAAGTTCTAATGTAAGTACCATTAATAGGATAACAGAAATAATTTTTTTAGCAACACCTAATCTGTGAATAACTCATAAATAATAAAAATGCAAAAGATGAGATACATAGGTTACACCTCTAAATTATCAAATTTCAAAAAATTTGGTAAAATTAGAAGCATATCTAACTAACCTAATATATCTCATCTATGTCTA
>Ga0307992_1000854_pt1 | contig 18682 bp, 17 predicted proteins | sample EllFjometagen133_FD_203162 | JGI IMG/M metagenome (GOLD analysis project Ga0307992, IMG submission 203162) | Marine microbial communities from Ellis Fjord, Antarctic Ocean - #133 | ecosystem: Environmental > Aquatic > Marine > Unclassified | place: Southern Ocean | collected 2014-10-08
CTCAAGTGACGACGCGGCAATCCCGGGATTGCCGCGTCGCTTCGCTCCTCGCAATGACGATGGGGGATATACAGAGATATCTTTGTAGTTCACTTTTTTGGCATAAAAAATTTTAATTGACTAAAGTGAGTGGTGATGCTAATATTAGAGTAATTATTAATACTCTTTAATTTAAAAATATGGGTCAAATCTTTGTAGGCCAATATTTAAATTTGGTTAAAATAGTAAAAAATATTGTATTGTAAATTTTATTTATGTTATAATGTTTATATTAAAGTAATTGACAATTAATAAAAATTAATGTATAAATTAGAATTAATTTAAATATAATTTTATGCTCACACTTTATTATAAGAATAAAATAAAAAATATATTTTTCAATATAATTAATCAGAAACCTGATCAAGAGGCCTTAGTTGCTAATTATCATAAATTACCAAAGAAAATTCAAGTTGAATGGTTTAGGGATGGAAAGTTTATTATTGGGACAATCAAGGCTGAAGGACATGAATATGTAACACAGGCTTTATCCGCTGATGAATTCGTCGAAATGGTAAACGATACATTATATGCTGTTTATGAAGTTCCTAGTAATTGTATATACGCAATGAAAAGACTTCGTCCAAAACAAGAAGAATTGAAAAAATTAAACAATCTGTCGATTAAACATTCTGCTATGAGTTTGGTTAGAGAGAAAGAATTAGTTTTTGCATAGTATGAGTGAATATGCGAACGTTAAAAGAAGGAATATTTGCAAGTTACTAAATTGGTTGTGCAAAAAAGATAAATTTTTAACTGTTGGAGTTGGTGGTAAGCACACCATGGTAATAAAATATAATTATTGGGAAAGACCATTTCCAGTACCATTTAAAAATTCAGAAGTTAGGAGATTCTATGTGAAGACTTTATTAAAAAAGTTAGTAGATTCAGAGATTTGTACAAAAGAAGAGTTTGATAAATATATCAAATAAATCATGCTCCGTTATTCGGAGCTTTTTTAATACCCAAAAACCCCTATGTTATTATGAAGAGTCCCGAGTCCTCGGGATGACAATCTGTTTTTGACGTTCGTGGTTTAGATTGCCACATCGTCTCCGCCAGCTAGCGGATTTCTTCTCGCAATGACAGGATAAAAATTTTAATTGACTAAAGTGAGTGGTGATGCTAATATTAGAGTAATTATTAATACTCTTTAATTTAAAAATATGGGTCAAATTTTTGTAGAGTACCTCATAAGTTTAAATAAATACAAAACAATATCATTTCTAAGTGAATAAGTTCACTCACATATTGGACTGCGAAGCAGTCTAATATATGCAATTAGGGTTTAAATACGGCCATTGTCATGGTTTTAGCAAAATGTATAATTACGGATTAAGACATTATCCTAATTATATGATTACTAAAGAAGCTAAACAAAGAGAAAGGATATTATTATTTTGGCGAAAATATGGTTTACAAGCAACTATTGACGCCTATGGAGCCAAGCGTTCAACATTGTTCTGGTGGTGGAAAATGTATAAAGAGTCAGGCTATAAAGTAATTAGTCTGAATCCAAATACTCAGGCTAGAAAAACAAATAACAAAAGAGAAGTTAATCAGATTATTTTAGTTGAAATAAAACGATTAAGACTAGAAGAATGCCCCAATATGGGTAAGGCTAAAATAAAGAAGAATTTAGATATATTTTGTAGAGATAATAATCTACCTGTCTACTCAGAATCTAAAATAGGTAGAATAATCAAAGAAAAGAAAATATATCATCATAGACAGAAAGTGTATCACGATGGTAGGATTAAAATAATAAATAAACGTAAAAAACTACGCAAACCAAAGGATTTTAGAGCTAATAAACCTGGTGATTTAATTGAGGTAGACACTATTGTAAAGTTTGTTTATGGGATGAAGAGATATATTATTACGGCTATTGATATTAAAACAGAGTACGCATTCGCTCATTGTTATAATAGTCATGGTAGTGCTAGTGCTAAAGATTTTTTTCAAAAGTTAGAACAAGTGTTCCCATACAAAATTAAAGCTGTTCAAACCGATAATGGATCAGAGTTTCATAAATATTTCATGCAATATTTAGAGAAACAAAACATTGTTCATTATTGGAACTACAAAGGACAACCAACTAAGAATGGACATGTTGAAAGATTTAATAGGACTATACAGGAAGAGTTTGTTGATTGGAATGAAATATTATTGGAAGAACCAAAAGAGTTTAATAGAAAGCTAATGGATTGGTTAGTATGGTACAATACAAAGAGATTTCATTGGAGCTTAGATTTAGAGACTCCTGTGGATTATTTATTAAATAATGGCCTCTTGTCCAATATGAGGTGGACTAATACAAAAATTTGACAAAATAAAATTATTATATTATAGTAATTATCAATCAATAATTGCTTTTTAAATGGGGTAAAAGCGATTACGAAAGGAGGATAAAAATAATAAATCCCTTATATTTTCTAACAATTTTTGGAGGGCACTATGTTTGAAGCTATTTTTGGATGGACTGTTGAAAATGACCAAGTACTATTTCTAATCGGAGATGACGACACAAAAGCAACAAAAGAACTGGAGCAATTACTAGACGTTTTGCAATTCGAAGCAAAAATTATCAAAACCAAAAAAGGTCCGGCGATTATCGGCAAAGGAAGAAGTCCGTATGAACTTTATGACGAAGCGGGAGAAAATCTTCCAATGACTTTGATCTTGAATCAACAAATTCGAAGGTCAAATAATCCAATTGTTGTAAATTATTAGAAAAGAAATATAGTATGGGACTTTTCTAAGAATTTCCCCCCCCCTGCCAGGCGCTCCCCCATACCGGCTGACAAAAAAACGGCGTCATACCGTTTTAAACACAAAAGGAATTGAACACGCTCATAGTTTAATTCCTTTTTTTTATTTTAAAAAATATTCTAAGTCAAATATTCAATTACATCTCCTAAATTTTTAATTCTCTCTAATCCAATCTTTCCAGACTTCATCTTACAATCCGGAACAATAGCTTTATTAAATCCTAACTTCTCAGTTTCTTTAAGTCTTTGTTCCAACCTAGCAACATTTCTTATCTCTCCACCGAGTCCTAACTCTCCAAGTACTATTGTCTTCTTGTTTACTACTTGATTCAGAAGTGATGAAATAATTGACATGCAAACTGCTAAATCAAGAGCTGGATCATTTATTTTGAGACCACCTACGATATTAAGTATCACATCTTGATTAGTTAAATTAACTTTTGTTCTCTTGCTTATTACTGCCACCAACACCTGTAATCTATTCAGATCAAACCCAGAAGCCTTACGAACAGGATAACCAAAAGCTGTCTTAGTAACTAGCGCTTGTATCTCAACCAGAAACGGACGAGTACCTTCTATGATACAACTTATTACTGATCCTGATATTTTATTATTATTTTCTTCCAGAAATACTCCGGAAGGATTTTTTATTTCTTTAAAACCTGTGCTGGTCATCTCAAATATTCCAATTTCATTTACTGAACCAAAACGATTCTTGGTAGTTCTAAGCACTCTATAATTACTACTTGGGTCAGTCTCAAGATATATTACAGTATCTACAATATGCTCCAGTGACTTTGGTCCAGCAATTTGACCGTCCTTAGTAATATGACCAACTAAAATAAATGAAATATTTTTATCTTTAGCGACCTCTAATATTTTAGAAGCGCAGGCTCTTATTTGATTCAAGGAACCAGCTTCTGATGGAATCTCATTCGTATATATCGTTTGAATTGAATCAATAATAACTAAATCTGTATCAATTTTACTAAGGCTAGCCAATATTTTCTCCAAATTAATTTCACTTATAAAACTAATATTTTTATTATCAACTTTTAATCTATCAAAACGATCTTTTATTTGAATACCTGATTCTTCTCCGCTTACATAAATTAATTTTTTATTCTGAAAAGAATTTGCGACTTGAGCTACGATTGTAGACTTACCAATACCTGGTTCGCCAGATAACAGTACCATTGACCCGGGCATAATACCCCCTCCGAGAACTCTATCAAATTCATCTATATTTGTTCGAAGTCTTTCTTGATTATTGTTCTCAATATTACTTAGATCTATTATTTCAGCAGAACTGACACTAGCTTCTTTTGTTTTTAATTCCTTCGTGTCTACAGTTTGCATCTTTAGAGTCCCCCATCCCCCACACTCTAAACAACGCCCACTCCATTTCATGGATTGAGCGTCACAATTTGAACAAACGTATATATTTTGAATTTTACTAGACATAATACCTCTACTTACCTAATTCAGTATCAATTATTTTTTTCAATTCCTCCTTAGTTACCTCACCCAAAATCTCTTGGTCGTTTACATACAAGAATGGGACTCCTTGTATCTCTAGGGCATCAGCTTCTAATATATTATTATTTATATAGGTAGTAATTTCGTTATCCTTGAGACAGTTTTTAAAAATATTTATTTTTAAATTAAGTGTATCAGCTAACTCAAGAAACACGTCTTCGTTAAAATTACTTCTTTCAAATAATAAATCATGATATTCCCAAAACTTTCCTTGTTCAAAAGCACATCTCCCAGCAATTGAAGCTTGATAGGAAGGAGAACTAACTTTAATGTCTGGAAAATCCTTCCATACTAACCTTATCTTATATTGATATTCATCAATAATCTCTCTAATTATCACTTCCTGTTTCTTGCAAAAATAACAATCAAAATCAGAAAATTCAGCAATTACCACTTTACTATCTTTCGCACCCAAACTTGGGTCATCATTACTTATAATGGGCCCAGTAATCATATCTTTCAAAATCGGTACACTTGTGACTAATGGATCATCGTTAGTATATTCCTTATTTAAATAATATTTGTTATCAGCATCATCCAATTGAGTAGCATAATTAACAGGCAAAAATACAACTTTAAAAATTGCTAAAATAAATAATAATAACAAAAAACTAACTATTGAAATAAAAATAAAAATCTTAACTGGAAATTTTTCTTTTTTAAACATTGAAAACATAATAAATTAATTAATATTCATAATTATTGCCACGTAGCTCCATCCACCTTCCATGATCCATTTTCTTTTGTAAACATTATCGAAATGTCTTGATAATACGTAGAAATATTATTAGTTGATCCTGTACTTTCCCTTCGCTGAGTTTTTACGAGCATTGAAGCCAGGCCCTCAGATTCATCAAAATTCTTTGTCTCTGTTGATATTGATTTAGTAGTTACACCGAAATAAATATCTGAATAATTATCCTTGACTTGATCACTTATGAACCTATCCGCCCAAATCTGCATTTTCTTGGTCATGAATATCTTAAGATCTCTTATGTTTCCAAAATTGGAATGATTGGAATAGCTACCAAATCTTTCTGCAAAAGATGATGCCATTTTTGCTAAATCAGCTTCATTTAATTCCCTTTTGGTTACAGACCTTCTTGGTTCCTCTTCCACAACACTCGAATCTTCTGTTGTCTTGGGTAGATTCATAATATTTGCTTGCTCGTTTTGTTCAGGTAAATCCTGAATATTTTCTGCCTTATTAAAGTCAAAGAAAAAAAGAAAATACAAAATCAAAAATATTGCTAATATCCCTAAAACTATTATTACTATTCCTATGTATTTCCTATTCATATTAATTAAAAATAAATATTAATTCTATGTTTGTAATTCGTAAATATTATATTTCCATATCATCAAGGCCTTCAACGCCTTCACCCCCTGCCTCTACGCCCCCTTCTGTGCTACGAGCAAATTCTTTTTTGGCTTCTTCTATTTCAAGTAGTTGTCGTGGATCCGAAGTGATTAATTGATCTTCTGTATAAGAAGAAACAATTTTTATGGCAGCGTGTTTATTGCCTGCAAAAAATATACCTTCACCTACGCCACACTCAAGAAGCAAATATTTTTCTCCCTCTGTTAAGACAAATGTTTTTTGTATAAGATCAATTGAGGCTGGTGATTGTTTAAGCAAAAGCTGAAGACTCGAGTTCGTAACTATGGCCTGACCATAAGGAGAAGTTAAAAAATCATTCACATCCTGAGTGATAGTAGTTACACCTAGATAATATTTTCTACATCTCTTTACTAAGGCAAATATAAACTTAGCGCTATCCTCGTGTTGCATAAGCCACCAAGCCTCATCAATTATGAGTACTCTTTTTTTCATTTCTGATCGAACAATATTCCATACATAATTAATAATAGTATAAATTGCCATAGGTCGTAATTCATCCTCAAGATCTCTTACCGAAAAACAAACAAGTTGGTTATTTAATTTTACATTAGTTAAATTATTTAATAATCCCGAAAAAGTTCCCTCTGTATACTTCTTCAACCGCAAAGCTAATTGAGCACCGCCCTCCATGCCTTCTAACACTTGCTGTAAATCTTGCATAATAGGTATATTTATATTAGAAAGATCAGCTTCGGGTGTTATATCATTCTTGGCATATGTTTCAAGTAATGCTCTGTCTGCAATAGAGTCTTCTTCATGTGTCAAATCCCCCACCATTAATTTAAATAGCCCTTTAAACGTAATAACAGCGCTTCTAATAATATCTCCTGATTTAGAGTCTCCTCCTATAGCTCTTGGTAAATCAAAAGGATTAATCTTGTTTTCACTAGAAAGAGAAATATTAATATACGTTCCTCCCACAGCATCTGATAAATGCTTGTATTCGTATTCTGGGTCAATAATTATAACATCAGTCCCCAACATCATCGAACGAAGCACTTCTAATTTCACTGCGTAACTCTTACCAGCTCCTGATGTGGCAAACACCACAGTATTTGCATTCTGGAGACTAAAACGATCAAAGAGAATTAAACTATTATTGTGTCTATTAATTCCATACAATATACCATTATCACTGGTAAGTTCGCTGGATATAAAAGGAAAAGAAGAGGCACAAGGAGATGAATTTAAGTTAAAAGTTATATAAAGCTCATCATTACAAAGTGGTAAAGTTGAATTAAATCCTTGTTCAGCTTGATAATAAACTTTCTTTGAAAAAACTAATCTAGAACCAAAAATATTTTCAACCTGATCAGATAATCTATCTAAATCTTCCTTAGTATCACTATAAATAGTTACATAAAGAGAAAACTGAAAAAACTTCTCAATCCCTTGCGTCAAAGCATCTCGCAAAGCCTCAATATCTCTAAGAGCAGTTTCACGAAGTGGATCTCTAGCTGCTCCCTTTTCTGCGTCTGAAATAATTTGAGCCTCAAGCGCACCCACTTTATTTTTGAGCTGTTTCAACACAACTGCAGACTTAACAGGATAAAAAAACATTGCTATATCAAAAGATTGATTCATGTTAATAATAGGCGCAAACCAACCTACGCTTATATAACGAGGATAGCTAATTACAAAAATAGTACGAATAAATTTATTACCCAAGAGCAAATGATCTGATCTTATATCAAAGCTCGCCGGAGCTATCAAGTCTCTAATACTTAACACGCCTTCACGAAAAACCTTCTCTTCTTCTATTAACTCTTCTGCATCAACATTAACATCTTGAATATTATTATTCTCAATATTTTTTTTTGCTGTTTTATTTAATTTTTCTTCCTCGATTTTAAAATTCTGCATATTATTCTGCCACTCTTATATCTTTTATTTCTACCATTTTTTCGTTTTTACTAGTTGTTGGGTTATAAGTATTATAATATAGCTCTATCAGGCTCTGAGTATCCAACTGAATCGCATTTAAACCAATGGACGACAAACCATTCAAAACATTTTCAACTCGTCTATCTAATTCAGCTTTATTTTGTTTAAATCTCTTTTCCTTTATTTTTACATACTCAATCGGCTTGAGAACATCAAGCATAGACTTGAAAAAATTCTTATGTTTATCAGTTAAAGGATTGTATGGAACTACAATAAAAAACTTTTTATTCATTATTTTTCCTATTGACACGAGTTCAGTGATATATTGTATATATTCTTGAGTCTGAATCTTTAAAAGCTCATTGGTCTGTTCTTTTTCTTTTTGCTTCAATCTGACTAAATACTCATCTATGTTCATTTCACGAGACTGCACCACTATCTGAATTGGAAAATTAATATTATTCAAAAAACTTACATAAGCAGAAATAGTCGCATTTTGCTCATCTTCACTTTTTAGAGCAAAATTAATACTCGAAACCATTATGACCACTCGCAATGTTCCATCATGCATAACCATAATATCGTCTTTTACTTCGGCAATATCCAAATACTTTTGAGTGGAAACTTTTATTTTATTCTTTACTAATTTATTATTCTTTGACATGTTTATTTAAAAATCTATTCTTAATTTATATTGATTTGATTTTAGTGCCCTTACCTCCCTCTCCACGATATGATCCCTGTGTGTCAACAATCAAAGATAGCTCTGTTAAGCGAGAAATATCAGGAGCTTTTTTTTCTTTTATTTGCAAACTCTTTTCAAGCATATTTGCTTCTTGAGAATCAGTTATATATTCAAATCCTCTTATTTTATGATTCCACACTCTTATACTTGGTCTCTTTAGCGTTTTTACAACATTAAGCACAAAATAATAAGATGGTCTTCCATTAATTTTTATAAAAGCAAAAAAAATAAAAATAAGAAATAACGGGATTATAATTGTTAAAAAAAGCACAAAATCAAACAATCTATAACATAACGCAACTATCATAGAATAAGTAAGCATTATTAAGAATTGCCTGGTTGTAATTGGCCCAATTATTTTATTCTCTATATCAATAAATTGCGGAACTGTAAATTGTTGCATACTTGTAAAATTCCTAAATTATTTCTTATAACCTCCTCTCATAAATTAGGAGAGGGTCGCCTGCCTGCCGGTAGGCAGGGGGTAAGATATTTTAAAAACGTAAATTTTTATTAAGATCCATAACTGCCTCAAACTCTTCGTTTGTTAAATAATCTTTATTCTGACTCTTTCTATCTTCTATTATAGCATTTATCGACTTGTTCTTACTAATACTTTCTTCACCAATTGCTAAATATAAACGATTTACTGGACTATTTCGCCATGCCCTTATACCCTCTATTCTTTTGCTATACTGATCTTCTTCTAATAATTTTATTTTATTGTTAATTTTTTCTGTAATTTCGTTAATATTTTGACTTAGTCGTCTAAAAGTTATCAAATCCATGAATTTTAATTCGTCAATTGGACTCATTACCCTCGGTACTACACTCACATCTTTCATTATTTTTTTACCTGACAGCCCAGTTGGAATATTTGATTTAGAATTAGTTCTTTGTTTTATATTTTTTTCAAACAAACTATCTTCTCTGTCAACTTTTATTTTTTTCTTTCTAAGAATATTAAAAGAATCAGGTTTTTTTATCATTGGAGATGATGGGCTCAATTTATCTTGCTGTTTTTCTTGTGATTCAACAATAATATTATTTATTTTAATCTTTCCTTTTTTTTGCTCTTTTTCAACAATCCTTGGTGGAGGAGGGGCCAACTCATGTTCAAGGTCTAGTTTCTTAATATTTAAAAAATCTTTCTTGTCCGCCGTAGCTTCAGCGAAGGAGGGTTTGCCCACCATAACTTTAACAGAAGAAATTTTAACATCTTTCTGTTTTACAGGCTCAGATTCTTTATTTCTATTCTCTTCTTGTGAAGTTTTTTTAGCAAGCTCTTTTTCTTCTAAAACTTTTCTGAGATTATAATCAACATCTCTTGCCCCTACATTTTTCAGAATATCAATTTTTTTATTAGGGGCTTGTGACTCTTCGTTTGGTAAAGATAATTTTGGTTTTAGCTTTAATGACTCATCTATTTTTTCTCCAAAATATTTATCAATAATACCAAAGGCCTTATCTACCGAGTCAACATCAAAACCTAAACCGCCTTCATTAAAAGACTTACCAAGTGCAAATCTTGTATCTATTCTATCTCGAATCCCTCTTAAATAAGTAGAAACAATATCTCGAAATCTTTGCTCCAAATAACTACTTCCAAAATTAATATCAATCTCATTGACTATGGCATCAACATTTTTCTTCGTATCAACATTTTTCTTTATCTCACTATAACCATTAATTTTTTTTGTAAGAGCTCTAATTTCTTCCTCATCTTCTGGAGAAAATATATAATCATCGCCTCGAACTTTTCCGCCATTACTTCTTGTTTGTCTATCGGGAAAACTAGGATCAAAATCGGAAAATTTTCTAACCTCCACTGGTTTTTCCAAAATACCTAGATGTATTTTAACGTCTTTAAACACCTTGTCCTGAAGCTTATCAACTAACTCCAAGCTAAGGGATTCGGATAATTTTAAATCAGTATTTAAATAATGATTTAAATCAGTAAATAAAATATCCTTTGTCATTATCTTCATTACAATAATAGCCAAATCAATACCATATTCCTTTTCCAAAGAATTAATATTTTCCATTACCAAGGGAGACGATACTTTATCGCGTAATTCTTTAGACAAACTATTAAATTTTTGTAAATAATTAAACATCCCTTAAATATTACGTTTACTACTTCAAATATTTTAAATCTTTTTCTACCTGGCTCTTTAATTTTTCGGCATTGTCAAATTTACGAATATCTCTTATTTTCTTAACTATCTTTATTATAACATTTTTTTGCTTTATGCCAAAGATTTTTTCTTTAATAAATAACTCTGATGAAAATGACTCAGAAAATGTTTCTTTTGGGCCAAAATGAAGTAAGCCATCATAATTTTTGTCATCTATTTGTGCGGTTACCAAATAAACACCATGATCAATATCTATATCTATTTTATTTAGATTAATGGTGGGATAGCCAAGCCTTTTTCCTCTGCCCGTACCATCCACTATATTAGCCTCAAATTTTATCTCTTTTCTTTTTCCAGATTTTATAACATTATAAAATGAAAAAAGTAAAATAATGCTAGCTAAAATTTGAATATAATTTAAAACATTTCCATTTAAAAAATAATCTAAAATCACGGCTGACAAAGGCCAAAATAATTCGCAAATCGTAGCCACAGATGCCGACACTCTTTTGAGACCAAAATAATAAATAAATAATGCTACTGCACCACTTGAAAACACTATCACAAAAAGTAAACCCCAGTGAGTCACACTAAGCTCTCCTAGTTTAAAAATATCTCCAGTAACAAAAACAAACACTAATGCTAATAAACTTGTAATTCCAAATCGTAGAGCAGTAGCTGATTTAAAATCAAGATGATTTAACACCCTCTTACCAAAAACAGTCGATGATCCAAAAGCAAAGGCTGCCAAAACAGCGAACCAAGCTGCATTATGAAATAAATCAATTTCAAATATATTTAATCCGGACTTTCCAAATGCCAAAAAATAACCTGAAACAATAGCCAAGATTGCCCAAAAATAAAACTTTTTTGCTAATTTTTCACCAAGAATTATTCTAGCTAAGATCAACGCAAATACTGGTTGAAGTTTTTGGAGTATTACTACAGTAGCAAAAGTAACTTCACCAAAAATTGCCGCAAAGAAAGCTTTTGTAATCATAAGTGTTCCCAGTAACCCACCAAAAACACAAACCCACCCTATAGCTACCCAATCTTTCTTGCGTAATAATTTTATTTTTGACCAATTCAAAAATATAAATGGTAATAAAAAAATAAAGCCCAAAAAGTGCTCTAAAAAAACAATAAGTCCTGCTGGCAAGACATAAAATTTTGGCCTTATAAATACTCCATCTAGGCTCCAGAATAGAGCGGCTAACATTATTGATCCAGCTCCAATAAAAAATTTCTTATTAATTTTGTTTTTCATTTAGTTGCTCTTTATTTTTGATGATTTATATATAGACGGTTTATGTGATTTTTGACGGACAATCTTGCCGTTAAAAACATTCTTTAGCTCTTTCAAGTTAACTCTTTGATCATACCCCAAAGAAATTACATCTGGCTTATATTTTTTGACTATCGCATACTTATCTCCCCTGTTTCCCAAGACTGCCTTATCAACAAAATCAATTTTTTCTACACTACCCAGTCTTTCCTTTTCATCATCGTATGGTTTTTTATTTTTTAACTTCTCCACATTATCATTTCTAGCAATTACTACCATCAAATAATCTCCTAATTTTCTTGATTGTTTCAAATAAAAAATATGCCCTAGATGCAATTTATCAAATGTACCAAAACACATCACTGTTTTCATAGATTTTTTAATCCCTCTCCTTAGTAAGGAGGGGGATATTTATAATCCTGCTTCTTTTTTTAATAAATCAGCTTTATCAGTTTTTTCCCAAGTAAAATTCTTACCATTTCTACCAAAATGACCGTAAGCGGATGTATTTTTATAAATTGGTCGTTTTAAATCTAGCTCATCAGTAATAGCTTTTGGTCTAAAATCAAAGTGTTTTTTGACTAATTTAGTAATTTTGTCTTCATCTATCTTTGCAGTTCCAAAAGTATCCACATAAATACCAACTGGCTCAGCAACGCCGATAGCATAAGCAACTTGTAGCTGACACTTTTTCGCTAGTCCCGCAGCAACAACATTTTTGGCAACATACCTTGCCATATATGCGCCACTTCTATCCACCTTTGATGGATCTTTTCCAGAAAAAGCCCCGCCACCATGTCCCACTACTCCACCATATGTATCAACTATTATTTTCCTTCCAGTGAGCCCAGCGTCACCTGGAGGTCCTCCAATCACAAAACGACCAGTTGGATTAATAAATATATTTGTTTTTTTATCTATCAAATCATCTAATACCGGCTCTATGACCTGATCTCTAATATCAGCTCTTAATTTTTTCATACTGACTTTATCGCTGTGATGAGCTGAAACTACAACCGTCTCAACTCGCATAGCATTTCCATTATCATATTCAACTGTAACTTGAGCTTTTCCGTCAGGTCTTAGATAAGGCAAAACACCATCTTTTCTTACCTTAGCAAGTTGCTTGGTGAGTTTATGAGCCAAAAGTATTGGAAGAGGCATAAGTTCTGGTGTTTCGTCAGTAGCAAAACCAATCATCAGCCCTTGATCACCTGCTCCTTGGTCCTTGTACTCTCCTTTACCCTCATCTACTCCTTGAGCAATATCCGGACTTTGTTCATGTAAAGTCACAATTACACCTATGCTGTCAGCACAAAAACCATATTCTGGTTTATCATAACCAATGTCCTTAAGTACATTTCTAACAATTTCATCAATGTGTACGTAAGAATTAGTTTTAGCTTCTCCTCCTACCAAAACTAAGCCAGTAGTATTAAAACATTCTATACCAGCTCGACTATCAGGATCTTGTTTAAGCATCTCATCCAAAATACTATCACTAATACGATCACATATCTTGTCAGGATGTCCCTCAGTCACAGATTCTGAGGTAATTAATCTTATATTTTTACCCATACGTTTATCAAACATTAAATAAAATTAATTCTCACACTTTGTAATTCTACCCGACATTTTCTACCTATTCCTTGGACGGGAGGGAGGTAAATCCCATGAGCTAACACACTTCAGAATTACAAAACGCAAAACTAATATTTAAATAACGTTTATTGTTAATGAATTATTAATTAAAAAACAAACTTTGTCATCCTGGAGCGCAACAGAGTGAAGCGATAGGATCTTTGATCAATAATCACAGAAGATTCTATCAGTCGCTTTAGCTCCTTCCAGAATGACAATAAGATATACATAGAAAAACCTAACACCTAAAACCTTTAACCTATTTTAAAACCTATGTCCCAATCTCCCAAGATCTTAAATACTTTTCCTGCTCAGCAGTTAATTTATCAATACTAATTCCCATTGATTTCAATTTAATCTTAGCAATTTTTTCTTCAATGCTAGGTAGTACTTCATATACCTTTTTTTCCAGTTTTTTATGATTCTTAACTACGTACTCAGTTGCCAAGGATTGCGTAGCAAAACTCATATCCATAACACTTGCCGGGTGACCTTCAGCAGCTGCTAGATTTATAAGCCTACCTTCTCCAAGTACAAAAATCTTCTTTTTTCCCAGAACATACTCATCAACAAAATTTCTAACATTTTTATTTATTTTTTTAGATATCTTTTTTAAACCAATAAGATCAATCTCAACATCAAAGTGACCAGAATTACAAACTATAGCTCCGTCTTTCATGAGTTCAAAATGCTCTTTTCGTAATACATGCAAATCACCTGTCAATGTACAAAACAAATCACCAATTTTAGCTGCTTCCTTCATAGTCATTACACCAAAGCCGTCCATAGCAGCTTCAAGGGCTTTTATTTCGTCTACCTCTGTCACCACCACCTTCGCACCCATTCCTCTAGCTCTGCTTGCAAAACCACGACCACACCAACCATATCCAGCTACAACGATAGTTTTTCCTGCTATCAATATATCTGTGGCTCGAATAATACCATCTAATGTTGATTGGCCAGTGCCGTATCGATTATCAAACATATTTTTTGTCTTAGCATCATTTACAGCCATAATTGGAACTTGTAATTTACCTAATTTTTCCAATGCTCGTAATCTAATAACACCAGTTGTTGTCTCTTCCATACTGCCCATAACGTTTGGCATTAATACTTTGTATTTTGAATGAAGAAGTGACAATAAATCAGCTCCATCATCCATAGTGATAACAGGCTCAAACTTTAAAGCTTCTTCAAGGTGTTTGTAATAAGTATATTTATCTTCTCCGTGAATAGCAAAAACTGGTATCTTGTAATTATTTACCAGAGAAGCTGCTACATCGTCTTGAGTTGATAACGGATTAGACGCAACCAACACAGTATCTGCCCCACCAGCCTTTAATGTCCTCATCAAATTTGCAGTTTCAGCTGTCACATGTAAGCAAGCTGACATTTTCAATCCTTTCAGTGGTTTATTTTTAGCAAAATCTTTTTTAATATAATCTAAAACAGGCATATCTTGCGATGCCCATTCAATTCTTTTCTTCCCCTCTGATGCTAATTTTATATTTTTAATATCGTATTTCATAGAATATTTTTTATTTTAATTATTTACTATTTTTTTTAATTAGCACTATCAACAACCTACCTCCCCTAGCCCCTCCTTGGCAAGGAGGGGAATATTTTTCTACCCCTCCCCTTCCGCCAGCTGGCGGATTAAGAGGATGTTGGGAGGGGTGTGTGAATTATCTACAAATATTATTTAATACTATCTAAATTCTGGGTGAACCAATAAGCTATGTCAACTTAAAATATACAATAATGGTTTTAAAACAATTATGGGGTCTGGGGTGGAAGTTAGCGCCCCTGCTAGACGCAATTTAATAACAATTGGCGCCATAGCTAATCCGCCAGCTGGCGAAGGAACCCCAGGGCTTTTTGTTACTTTTTGGCCTCAAAAAGTAAATAGACAGTCCATGTTCGTACGGACTAACCCTGGATCCCGGATCGCTTCGCGTCCGGGAAGACATAAAAAAAAATTAAATCCCAACATCCTCTCCATAATTCTTCTGATATCTCTCCCGAACCTGCTTCAAACTAAATTTATGCTTCTGCGTTCCATATTTCTCTACAGCGTAAACTGCAACTGTCGAAGCTAATCTGCCAACCGATTCTAAATCCAACCCTGAAACTATTCCTTTGATAAGCCCTGCTCTATAAGCATCACCTGCACCAGTTGGATCTTTTATTGTTTTTGCTTTCATTGGTTTTATTTTAATCTTCTTTCCTTCTAAATATATTTCCGAACCCTCTGATCCTTTAGTTATTATTAGTATTTTAACTGATTTTGATAATTTGTCTAATGTTATTTTTAACTTATTTAATATTAGTTTAATTTCGTAATCATTACCAATTAACACCTCGGCACCATTTATTGCTTTTTTGATTTGTGCTCCAGTAAGCCCAGCTGTCTGCTGACCAGGATCAAATATATATTTAATATTATTTCTTTTGTAAATCTCAGCGTAACACAACATCCTCTGGTGATTTTCCGGAGCTATCATTGCTATATCAACCTTTTTTTGTTTATTGACAATTTCAGCGTATTTTATATTTTGAGGACCGGGATAAAAACCCGTTATTTGATTATCATCTTTATCAGTAATAATGTAAGCACTAGCAGTTTTACTGTCCTTAAATTCTTTTACGAGAGTTATATTTATTTTATTTTTTATTAAGTTTTCTTTATAATCAGTAAAATCATCCCCCACAACTCCAAGCACAACAGGCTCTTCTTTTAGTAAAGATAAATTATATGCGATATTGCCAGCTGTCCCACCATAACTTTCACTCAAACTATCAATACTAAAACAAACATTTAATATATGGATCTGATCTGGTAATATATGATCCTTAAATCGTCCTGGGAAATCCATTATTCTATCATAAGCTAAGGAGCCAGAAACTAATATCTTTTTTTCTTTCATAAATCTATTTGTTTGCTGATTTTAACTTATTTAATTCCTCCTCTACTGCCATACGCTCCAAAGATCCCTCTGGATATTGATCTACCATTTTTTTTAACTCTTCTATCTGATTATTATCTTCATTATTTATTTTTTTCATCTTCTTGTCTTCAACACTTTCTTTAAATGGCTCAAACACTCCCTCTTTTACAATTCCTGTAAACCCTGGCTCATCAATCGGTATTTCCTCTTCTAGTCCTTCAAGAGTATAAGATGATTTCTTCAATCTTTCATAAAGATCAAATAACAACCTCAACTTTTTTCTTTCCTCCTGACTTACCTTATTAATATTTTTGCTATTTGTTAAATACTGAGTTCTTTTTATTTTTTCTACCACTGCTATCCCAAGTAAAATATTATAATCTTTTAACCAGTTACCAACCGTAGGCTTAACTACGATACCATTAACTAAAATATCAGATTTAGTAACAAATTCTTTATTGTCTAAAAGTGCTTTTCTAAGATTTACTTTTACTTCATCTCTCTTGTCCAATATCAGCACCCCCAAAAGTACTACACTTATCTTTCTCCAAAGCTCTGTATAATTGAGATCTGGAATTTTATAAATTTTTGTAAACTTATACTCGAGTAACTCTCTCAATCCTTCTGGAGTTACAATCTGCACCCCAATCCATTTTAACATATCAATAATCTTCCAATACTCATTATAAAGAATTTTATTACTATTTTTTATTTCTTTTTTAGTAATTAATGCTTTTTCCAAGTCCCTTGCTAGTCTAAAAGCCTCCAAAAATCTATCTTCAAAAATAACAATATCGACTTCTTCCTTAATTTTTTGAAAGTATTCACTATTGGTAAGTTTTTCAATATTTATTTTCATAATATAATGTTATTTTTTTCGCCTCTAATATTTTTTTAAAAAGTAGTCATTTATTTTTTCTTTTCTTTTTTCTTTTCTTTTTCCGTCAACTGAGTTTCATCTTGACTTAATGGTGTATAATTGGCAAGCTCTGCCTCTTTATCAAGTATTTTTTCCATCTTCTTTCTCTCTTTCTCCAGTTTGTCCAACATTATATTTCTTTTAGACTCCATCTTCTCTTCCATTATTTCACTAGTTCTTTGAGAATAATACTTTTCTTTACCAGTAGCTAACATATCTAATGCTAATTGAACATAGGTTTTATTCTTACCATCCTCTGTGGTAAATGTTTGACCTTCATAACCCTTAGCAATATCAAGATAATTTTTTAATTTCATTGGCAAGCCCTTAAGATCATCGTCTGTTTGATTTTGAGACACTGCAAAATTTTTAAAAGCATTAGTAGAAAAATTAGTATTTGCTCTTTTACGTTTATTAAATTCCATATTATAAGTTCCTGCAAACTTAATAAAATTCTTTTCTGACAATGCATCCAAAACCATCACTCTGTCAGTTTCGCCATTATGTGTTGTTTGGATCTCACCGCCATTACCAAGTCTATTTAGATCTCTAGCCACTCTTTCACTGTCCAATTTCGCTATTTCACCATTTGCCCTTGCAGATTGATCTGCATCACTACGATGAAATAATTTTCCATCCTTCAAGCCTATAGCTTCAGCCAAATTGAAATGCTTTGCTTTTTTTGCCAGAGTACTAAACTGACTAACATATGTAAATGCTTCTTGTTTACCCATTTTTAAACCTTCTATCATATACTGCTCTACAAATGCTTTCAGACCTGCATTATTTGCTATAAAATTCTGACCTGCCGCGGTCACAACCTCTCCTTTATCATTATAAACATCTCTCTTTGCTTTGGTTTTTTCCAAAACTTCATTACTGTGACCAACCGAAGCCATATGTAGGAACGTAGACATAGCAGCTTGCTTATCACCTCTGTTCATACCGCTATGCATTGCATCAACTAACACGTCTTCATTGTCATTGTCTCCTAATTTTTGTTTTTCTTCATTAGTTAGTGCCATCATATCTTGATTAGCATAATAAGCAAACGGTACTTGCAAATCTTCTTTATGTTTTTCACGAAGAGTTTCCAGGTTTTTATTAGCTGCTTCCCATGCATCTACATCATCGTTGTCTTCAGCTGTTTCTACTTCTTTTTCTGCCGCTTCTATTTTCTCTCTTATACCCTTACTTTTAACAACTTTTTTAGCTACACCAAGACCTTTATTCCAAAGAATCCCCTTGGCCATTGACTCAGCTGCATCCCTCGAAGCACCCAATCCCTTAACAAGCCCCATCACTCCTCCATCTTTCCAAGATTCTGCTGATGCTGCTGTACCCTCAATAATCTCATCTCTTTTACCTTTT
>Ga0307992_1000855_pt1 | contig 18678 bp, 23 predicted proteins | sample EllFjometagen133_FD_203162 | JGI IMG/M metagenome (GOLD analysis project Ga0307992, IMG submission 203162) | Marine microbial communities from Ellis Fjord, Antarctic Ocean - #133 | ecosystem: Environmental > Aquatic > Marine > Unclassified | place: Southern Ocean | collected 2014-10-08
AATATTATTAATTAAATTCTAGGAAATAAAGATTCTTCTTTTTTGATTTCTTTCTCACTAAATTGTTTTACTATTTTCTCTCCTGTTTTAGGTAAAATTACTTTCAGCAATTCTCCGATATTTAAAATATTCTGAGCAATTGGTTCTAATATCTTCTTGACTTCATCAACGTCTTTGAGTTTCCATGGTGTTTTTTTGCTCAAAAACTCATCGCTTTCTCTTATTTTCTTCCAAAGTACGTCGATAGACTCGTTAAATTTATATTTTTCGAGATTATCTCTAAATTTTTTTATTAATTCTTGGTCAGAATTAAGTTTCAAATCTACATTAATATCATTCTTCTCAAGCATATTGGAAACTCGAGATACTAGATTGCCCAATCCATTAGCTAGATCAGCATTGAATTTTATTTCAAATTTCTCAAATGTGAAATCACTATCTTCAAATGGTTTTAATTCTGCTAGCAGATAATATCTAGTAGCATCTGTACCGTATTTTTCTACCAATTCCAAAGGACTAATTACGTTACCAATGCTTTTGCTCATTTTCTGTCCATCAGAGGTGATAAAGCCAAAAATTAAAATTTGTTTACTGGTTGGTAGTCCAGCTGATATGAGCATAGCCTGCCACATAGCTGTTTGTTGACGCAAATTATCTTTACCAGCGACTTGAACTCCTGGCCAGAAATCATTGAATTTTTTTTCATCATCTGGCCAACCAAGGCAAGAAATATAATTAACCAAAGCATCAAACCAAACATACATCACATGCTCATTATCTCCAGGTACGGACACGCCCCATGGCATTTTTTCTTTAAGTCTTGAAATACTAAAGTCATTAAGTCCAGTGCTCACAAAATTCTCTATTTCTTTCTGTCTATTTTTTGGCACTATAAAATCAGAATTATTTTCATATAATTTTAATAACTTTTTTTGATATTTTGACCAGCGGAAAAAATAATTTTCTTCCTCGATCAATTCAATTTCTGCATTTGGATGTTCTGGACATTTTCCATCAACCAGCTCTGAGTCAGTTTTTTCGAGCTCGCACCCAACACAATATTTTACTTTATAATTTTTTTTATAAATATCACCATTAGCGTCACATTTTTTCCAAAATTCTTGAGCAGTTTTTTTGTGTTTCTCGCCAGTTGTTCTAGTGAAGCAATTATAGCTAAGATTTAGAGTTGATTTTAGTCTATCAAATTGAGCTGCATATTTGTCTACGTACTTTTGTTTTTCTAGGCACTCTTCGTCAGCTTTTCGGCATATTTTGAGACCATGCTCATCTGTGCCAGTATTAAAAAACACCTCATTCCCAAGACTTCGCTGGTAACGAGCCAATACATCAGCTCTTATAATTTCCGCAGCAAAACCAATATGCGGATCAGCATTTACATAAGGAAGAGTTGTTGTTATGTAATATTTTTCTATTTTTTTTGACATTTATTATTTTTTATGTTTTTGTACTCTATAAATCGATCTATTAATCATAAAGGTATTGTATTTTTCTAATACCAATAAGGGGTTATTTCCCAATAATAACAACAAACTCCCCTTTCTGATCATCTTTATTATTTTTTATCTTCTCCTCAATAGTTTCAATCTCTCCCCTGTAAACAGTCTCATGCATCTTGGACAACTCTCTGCATACAACTAATGACGATACTGGTTTTAGATTTTTTAATTCCGCTCTTTCTGCTTTATTTAATTTTTTAAATTCTAATTCTTTTTGTTTGGCCACTATATCCTTATTTTTTTGCTTCAATTCGTCTAGTAGTTTTATTATTCTGTGTTTGGATTCATAAATTACTACTGGATAATCGCTTTTTATGATTCTATCTAAAAAAGTTTGCCTGCCTTTTTTGTGTGGTGGGAAGCCCATAAAAATAAATTTGTCAGTTGGGATGCCTGATATTGACAAAGCCGCTGTTACAGCTGATGGACCAGGTACAGATTCAACCTTTACCTTATCCCCCATTTCTGAAATTACTCTCTCAATTAATTTACCACCCGGGTCAGAAATTCCAGGAGTACCAGCGTCAGTAACTAAAGCTAAATTTTTACCTTCGGCCAACAAATCTAATATATGATCAGTTTTTTTATCATCAGAATGTTCATGATAAGAGATGCAGGTTGATTTTATTTTATAATGCATTAATAATTTTTTGGTAACGCGGGTGTCTTCACATAAAATAAAATCAACTTCGTTTAGGATACGAAGCGCTCTCAAGCTAATATCTTCTAGATTGCCAATCGGTGTGGCCACTATATACAACATGCTTTGCATAAATTTAAATTACTAAATTCCTCCCCTTTTTACTAAGGGGAGGCTAGGAGGGGTTGCTCATTACGTATCTCCCCTAGCCCCTCCTTATTAAGGAGGGGGAGTATGAGAATTTGTTATTATAAATCTTCTTTTCTTTCTTTTACATATTTACTCCATTCTTCAGACATTTCGACAAAAAATTTGAATGGGGCTTCAATTATAAAATCTAAGATAAATACAAAAACGTTTAACCTGGAAAATTTTTCAGACAGATACTTTCCTACACTTATAATTGGAACATAAAAAAAATCTATCAAAAATGAAATAATACTCTCTTTTGGCTCTATTACATTTAATTCGTTCACTCCTTTTCTGATTCGGATACCAAAGAAACTGGCAAAGGCAAGAAAGAATAAGAATATTATAATACTTACCCAGCTAAACTTTATCTTATCAAGTAGCCAAACCGTTCCGCCAAATGATATTAAAAAAGTAATTAAATATATTACTCCAAAAACAAAACCTATCACCGGTCCTCTTTTTACAGGCTTTCTCAAAATAAATGCCTCGTTTTTTTCTTTTCCGTTGAATATTAATTCGTTTATTCCATCAATTATTTTTAAAGTATTTTCTTCGGATGGAATTTTTGTAAAAAACACCACCAAGAATAATAATATAGCTGGGAAGGCAATGTTTATAGCCAAAATTACAGGATTAACAACTTCACCAAACCATCTTGCAGCTGGTATTTCTAATATTAAAACCAAAATTGATTTAGTTAAAAATATATAGATTATACTCCTAAAAGCCGCTCTCCATAACTTGGATTTTTTTGCTTGATATTCTTTATTACAAATATTTTTTATTTTTCTAGGAAAGGCTTTTGGGTCCCTTTTTATTTCCTCATACACCCCCACCGGATCTTCTGATACTACATCAAGAAAAATATTATAAAATAAAGTGTATTTACTTATTATTTTTTTGAGTTGTTTTTTTAATGGATGATCTAATTGTTTATCAATGGCACCTTTTATAGTAAGGATATTTTGGGATATTTTGGCTAGCTCTTCGTCTTTTGGGTTTTTCCAGTTAGTATTATAATATTTGAACAAAATAAAACTAAGCATATCATCATCGTATTTCAAGAAATGTTTATGTATACCTAGATATATTTGAATCTCTATGTCTTCCTGGTGTGGAAGTTCTGGCGGTAGTTTTATTATTGATAATAAATATTCGTACAAATTACTAACCACCACTCGCCTGACCTTGTCATCTCCTATGCTATTTTCTATCTCACTAGCCGCTAAACTAATAAACCAATTAGTTAAATTACTTCGAAGCTCTAAATCGTCTTTTGCTTTTAACACATTACCAGAAATAATATTATCCTTAAAATTTAATCTAGCTGAGCTGTAATTTCTGAGCTTAAGATATTTTTCTATAATATTACCGACTACTTCAATTTTTGTTTCAGGAATAGAGTTATTTGGTACATATCCAGCCCTAATTAGCTCTACGAGCAAGTGTTTTGCGATTTCATCGCTTCTAGATACCTTAATTACACCCTCAATAACAATGTGCCTCTTGAGTATTCTTTCAATAGCATTTTTTCTTAGGAGATATTCTTCCTTATAATCAACTGAATTTCTAATTTTTTCATAATAAAAAGACATCTTTGATATTAAATCAGAGACATTAATAGTCGGCACACTGCTTTCTTCTTTGTCCCCTTCTTTTATCTTGGTGTAAACTACCTGAAAAAGTTTCTTCGCATTATTATTAAGGGTTGAAACTTCATTACTCTTTTTATGTAATGTTGGGCTTACCATATATTTAAATTATTATCTTAATTCGAAATTATTTATAATAAATTCTTTTATATCTTCGCTCCATTTTTCTGACCAATCACTAGGAATTTGTTCCCAAAATTTTATTCCATATACTCTTGTTCGTGATTCATCTAATTTTGTGTATAAATTAATAAATTTATTTTCACCAAGATTTTCTTCCCAGAATTCTTTATCAAAAACTCGGATAACAATAGGTTTGAGATAGCCTGGAACATCTTGAATAATAACTTGATCAGATGTTGGAATAAGCACTTCAAGATCTATGAAATCTTCTGCTTTTTGTCTTTGGGTTTGATAATAAATAAATTCTTTGGGAAGCACTAAATTGAATCCCAAATCTTTGTTTCTATAATAATAATTACCATCCTCTGCTGATACATCCATTAATTGCTCATTTTTTTTCAGGCAACCTGTCAAAAAAATAATTCCCAAAAAAATAATTACAACAAAATATTTTTTTTTCATAATTAGAATTTAGTAAATTTCTCAAGTGCTTTTTTCATGCCCCAAAATTTGTATGCTATGTAAAAAAAGACATAAGCTATGGCCAGCACAATCAAGCCAACAAGTAATCTAAGGACAAATTCTGTCCACACTATTAGCACGGCTAGCATTAATAAAAAAAGACCGATAGTAATTAAAGTAAAAATAATTTCATTAATTTTACTTTTAATTTCCTTAAACAAGTTTTTCATAATTTTTATATTTTTTAATTTAAAGCTTAATTTTATTATAACACAACATAATTATTAGTAAATATCGAATATTAGTCCCCTCTCCTTGTTTTAAGGAGAGGGCTAGGGTGATGTAAAAAAAAATAGTAAATTATTTGTTTATTTTGACCCCCTTTTAATCTCCCCCTTAAAACAAAAGGGGGGGGGGGATAAAAAATATTGACATAATATTTAATATAAGTTATTATATAAACAAGTTAACAACTGCCGAACAAGGGCAGTTTTATATTACATTAATCAAGGTATTATTTATTTAATATTAGCTAAATATGTCTAAATTAGTAAACTACATCAAAGAATCGATCAAGGAAATGAAAAAAGTAACTTGGCCGACAAAAAAGGAAACATACCATTATACAGTACTAGTAATTGGTATTAGCTTAGCTGTTGCATTATTTTTGGGTGGCTTGGATTTCCTTTTCACAAAGAGTTTGGCAATGATTATTAATAAATAATATTTAAATAATTCGTAATTTGCGGTATTCGTATTTATTCGCCAGCCTCGACTAAACGTCGAATCTAGGCGGGCGGATTAGCATCATAACTATATGGCTAAACAAAATTTAAATCTTGGTAGAAGATGGTACGTATTACACACTTATTCTGGCTATGAAGAAAATGTATCTCAAAATCTGCAACAAAGAATTGAATCTATGGATATGGATGACAAGATTTTTAATATTTTAATACCAAAGGAAAAAAAGATTAAAATAAAAAACGGGAAAAGAAAAGTTATTGAAGAAAAGATTTTTCCTGGTTATGTACTAGTAGAAATGATCGTAAGTGACGAATCATGGTATGTAGTTCGAAATACTCCTAATGTTACTGGATTTATTGGTACTGGTACTACCCCTACTCCAATTGCTGAAAAAGAGGTTAAGTCATTACAAAAAAGAATGGGTGTCGAAGAACCTAAGTTTAAAATTGACGTATCAGTTGACTCCCCTGTTCGAATTAGTGATGGACCATTCAAAAATCTAGAAGGCAAGATCACAAACATTGACGAAGCAAAAGGTAAGGTTAAGGTTCTGGTTTCCATGTTTGGACGAGAAACTCCTGTTGAATTAGACTTTTTACAAATTAAGAAAATTTAATAAACTGTCATGCTGGAGCTCAGCGATAGCATCTTGGTGATAATAGATTCTATCGGTCGCTTCTCTCCCTCCAGAATGACAAAACCTATAAAAATATGGCAAAGAAAATATTAACACAAATAAAATTACAAATACCAGCAGGACAAGCAAATCCTGCTCCTCCAGTTGGTCCTGCCTTGGGTCAACACGGATTAAACATCCAAGAGTTTTGTACGAAATTTAACGACTCATCTAGAGATAGAATGGGAGATATCGTACCGGTAGAAATTACAGTTTACGAAGATAGAAGTTTTGATTTTATAATGAAAACTTCACCAGCTTCAGAATTGATCAAAAAGGCTGCGAAATTGAAAAAAGGATCAGGAAAACCACTATCTGAAAAAGTCGGATCCATCACAAAAGCTCAGCTAAAAAAAATCGCTGAAACCAAGATGCCAGACCTAAATACTAATGAAGTTGAGCAAGCAATGAAAATTGTTGAAGGAACTTGCCGACAAATGGGCGTAGAAGTTAAGTAATCAATTAACAATTTTCAATTACGAATTACGAATTGAATTAAAAATAAATTAATTTGTGGGAGATAGTTAATTTTAGATTTAAGATTTTATTTTATATTTAAATTAATTTATCACCATTACCACGAAAACTATGACAAAAAAATCAACTTCTGCTAAGGCAGGAAAGAAAAAATCTATTGATAAAAAAGTAGATTTTGATAAATCAAAGAAATATTCAATTGAAGAGGCAGTTGAAATCTCAAAAAAACACTCAAAAACAAAATTTGATGCTTCTGTAGAGATTCACTTCAATCTAAGTATTAATCCAAAAAAAGGTGAACAACAAATAAGATCAACAGTAAGCCTGCCTCATGGTACTGGAAAATCAATCAAGGTTGCTGCATTCGTAACTCCTGATAAAGAAAAAGAAGTTAAAAAAGCTGGAGCTGATTTTGTTGGTGGTGAAGATTTGATTAATGAAATTAAAAAAAGCGAAAAAACAGACTTTCAAGTTGCTGTAGCAGAGCCTGCTATCATGAAAGACCTTGGTAAAATTGCAAAAATTCTTGGTACAAGAGGACTTATGCCTTCACCAAAAAATGAAACTATTACTCCAGACCCAGCTAAGGCTGTAGAGGAGCTTAAAAAAGGTAAAGTAAGCTTCAAAAATGACGATACTGGCAACCTACACTCTGTTATTGGTAAAATCAGCTTTGATAATGAAAAATTAGTAGAAAACTATAATTCATTTCTAGATGCTGTAAAAAAGGTAAGACCAGTTAGTACAAAAGGGGCCTACATTAACAATGTTAGTATCTCATCAAGCATGGGACCTGGTGTTAAGGTAGAAATTTAATTTAAACTACTTCAAATATTAAAAAAACGATTTCGCTTAGGGGTCTATTTTGTTTTGCTATTAAACAATCTTTGTAAAGAAAAAACCGTCGTAACATTTATTTGAGATGTGTCGACGGTTTTATAAGTTGTGAAATATACTAAAAGTGATATTTTATACATTCAGAAGTTTCAAACTAGACTCTTCTGGAGTAATAAATCTAACTTCTCTATCGTCATCAGAAATCCACAATGCAACTTTTTTGCCACCGTGCAAATAGCAATGATTATAGCCACATCCTTCTTTCTTACAAGCTGCCACTCCTTCAATAGTGACTTTAATCCTGCTACTATGCGCATAATCAGTAGTTAATATAATTATATCGTCACGCTTTACAACTGGAAAGCCGTTTTTAACACACAATTTCCTTATGGTTTCATCAGAGATGTTTAACGTTATCTTTCCTCCACATGATTCAACGACTAACGTTTTATCACTTTTTTCTTTCTTCGTAGATGTACTTCCCATTTTTGATTCCTCCTCATTTTTTGGTTTTATTATAAAATAGAAAAGTTTAGTTTATATATTTTTGTTAGTTTTTATTTTAAAGATTGATAAAAAAATATACCATTTAATTTCTTTATTGTCAAGTGGCTAAAATAGTAACTAAAATAATTGTATACGTTTATACACCAACCACCCGAAGCCTTCTTAAAGGCTTCAGGTGGTTTTTAGGTTTTTATATTCGTACGTACGAGCGTACGTACGTTGAATATATTGATAACCTAACTCCCTCAACCCTTCCTTACCAAGGAGGGTAATTATAATATCCCTCCCCTTTTCATTATATCTTTTTAAGGGGAGGCTAGGAGGGGTTAGTTTTTTTATTTGCTCATATGTTTTACTTCTGATAAAATATATATACAAAAACATTTTATCCACAAGGAGGTTTTATTTAATAAACCTTATTTTTGTCTCTAGGCAAGGAGTAGAGACCTAAAACATATGGAAAACAACTACTGTCGCCCATCATGGGATGAATATTTTATGAAAATCGCAGAAGTTATAGGACTTCGAGGCACTTGTGACCGAGGAAGAACTGGTTGCATAATCGTGAAAAATAAGAGAATTGTTTCGACTGGCTATGTTGGATCTCCTGTTGGACTTCCTCATTGTGATGAAGTTGGTCATGAAATGCATACTGTCAGTCACGGAGATGGCAAACAAACAAGACATTGTATTCGAACTTCTCATGCAGAACAAAATGCAATAGCTCAAGCTGCAAAATTTGGTACATCATTGGATGGTGCTACTATTTATCTCAAAATGACTCCTTGCTATACTTGCGCCAAGATGATAATAAATGCTGGAATTAAACGTGTGGTTTGTCAAAACGACTATCATGCAGGAGGTAGGAGTAAAGAAATATTTGCAGCCGCAGGAATACAATACAATTTACTATCAAACAATATGGTAACTTATGATGATATGAAGCCAGATGAAGATTCTTCAATACCTCAACCTATAGCAAGTGAAGAAGAAAAAGAAGAAAAAGTGGAAATTCAAAGTAAAATTAACGAAATTAGAGCCGATGACACAACTGTTACAGGCGATAAAATACAAGCCGACATGCCTATTTAATAATAACAACCCACTCCTCTAAAAACTTAAAGCAATTTAAAAAAATATTATAACAATATAACAATTTTAAAGTTATGAAACAATATTTAGATTTACTTCGAGACATCAAAGATAATGGCGCAGAAAAGGGTGATCGTACCGGTACTGGCACGAAAAGTGTTTTTGGTAGGCAAATCAGGATGAATTTAGCTGATGGTTTTCCATTACTTACTACTAAGAAAGTATTTTTAAAAGGAATAATACATGAATTACTTTGGTTTCTAACTGGAAATACAAATATCAAGCCTTTGGTAGATGTTGGAGTTAATATTTGGAATGAATGGCCTTTTGAAGGATATAAAGATAGTAATGAATATAACGGTGAAACACTTGCGGAATTCATAGAAAAAATCAAACAAAACGATGAATTTGCTAAAAGATGGGGAGAGCTTGGTCCTGTGTATGGCAAACAATGGGTAGCTTGGCCAGGTTACGACGGAAAACCAATTAATCAGATTGAACAAGTAATTGAAATGCTGAAAACCAATCCAAATTCAAGACGAATTATAGTTGGTGCCTGGAATGTAGCTGATATTCAGGAATTAATCACAGCAAAAAATTTAGCCCCTCCACTTTGTCATACTTTGTTTCAATTTTATGTAGCTAATAATAAATTATCTTGCCAACTCTATCAAAGGAGTGCGGATGTGTTTCTTGGTGTTCCATTTAATATTGCTTCGTATTCTCTACTAACAATGATGATAGCTCAAGTTTGCGAATTGGAACTTGGTGATTTTGTTCATACTTTTGGTGATCTTCATATTTATAATAATCATTTCGATCAAGTTAAACTACAACTTAGCCGTGAAACCAAAGCGCTACCAAAAATGAATATAAATATTGATGTAAAAGATATTTTTAAATTTAAATATGAAGACTTTGAGGTTGAAGGCTACAATCCACATCCACCTATTAAGGCCAAAATTGCAGTATAAATATGATTTCAATGATTGCCGTTATCGGCACCAAAAATGAATTGGGGTGTAAAAATAAGTTACTATGGAATCTTCCAGAAGACTTGAAGCACTTCAAGAAAATTACATCAGGCCATACTGTAATTATGGGGAGAAAAACATTTGAATCGATTGGATTTCCACTACCAAATAGAAAAAATATTATTATTACCAGAGATAAAAAATATAATACACCAAATTGCGAGATAGTTCATAACATAGAAAATCTAGCAAAAAAATATCAGAACTCAGGTGAAGAAGTATTTATAATCGGAGGTGGTAAAATATATCAAGAATTTTTAAAACACTCAGATAAATTATACTTGACACTCGTAGATGACTCCCCCACCGCTGATACATTTTTTCCAGAACATAAAGAATTCCAAAACAAAATATCAGAAAGCGAAATAAAAGAAGAAAATGGATTTAAATACAAATTTGTAGAATTAATTAAATAATTATTTTATGCCGAACAAAAAAATCATTTTAGGTCTTTGTGGAAAAATATCATCAGGAAAAGGGACAATAGCTGAATATACTCAAGAAAAATATAATGCAAAAACATTTCGTTTTTCGACTATACTTCGTGATGTGTTGACACGTCTTTATCTTGAGATTAATCGAAGTAATATGCAAAATCTCTCAACAATACTTAGATCAAATTTCACTGAAGATATTATGGCGAAAGTGATGGCAGAAGATGTAAAAAACGATTCTAGTGAAATTATCGTTGTCGATGGAGTCAGAAGAATAGCTGATATTAAATATTTAAAGAAGATAGAAGGTTTTTATTTGGTTAGCGTAGACGCTGATGCCAAAATAAGGTACGATAGATTATCTAAGAGGTCTGAAAACACCGATGACTTCGGTAAGTCTTATGAAGATTTTCTTGAAGACGAAAAACAAGAAGCAGAGCAAGAAATACCAGTCGCCATGGCTGAAGCACAAGTTAAAATCAATAATGACGGAAGTTTTGATGGTTTATATAAACAAATTGATGAAATAATCAAAAAATAATTAAATTTTAAAATAATTATATAATCAGGGAGGAGCGCTTTTTGCGCTCCTTTATTATCTCAAATATGCTGCAATCAAAAGGAAAATTTATAATTTTTTACGGTATAAACAATCTTGGTAAATCAACTCAAGCTAAGCTTTTGGTTGAGAGATTAAATAGAGATGGTCAGGCAGCGGAGTACATTAAATATCCGATCTACGATCTAGAACCATCAGGGCCGATGCTAAATAATTATTTACGAAAAAACAATCCTTACAATCTCGCACCAAGAGAAGCTCAAACATTGTATACAATAAATAGAACGCAATATGAAAAAGAAATCGTAAAAAAATTGAATCAAGGAATCCATATAGTATCAGAAGATTATAAGGGTACGGGTATTTCCTGGGGTATGGGAGCTGGTGTCTCTGAATCATATTTAAAAAAAATCAACTCCCATCTTTTAGAAGAAGATATTGTATTTTTATTTGACGGAGAAAGATTTATGGAAGCAACTGAAGAAAATCATAAACACGAAACTAATGATGAATTATTGCATAAAGTAAGACTAGCGCATCTTAAATTAGCAGAGGAAGAAAATTGGATCAAAATAAATGCCAACGATACCATCGATAATATCCATAATAACATTTGGCAATACATTGTCAGCGTTATTAATCCTAATTTTATACAGAAGCAAAATTATCTAATTCAAAAACTTCCTCAAACTCTAGAAGTTGAACGATTATCCTCTACTGCCAAGTTACCTAGTAGAGCCTATAAACATGATGCTGGATATGATATATATTCTAATGATTATTATTCACTTCTTCCGGGCGACATAGTAAATGTAAAAACTGGACTCAAAATTACGGTCCCAAAAGGACACGTTGGTCTTATTCGTGATAAGAGTGGAGTCGCTAATGATGGTGTTCATTGTATGGCTGGCATTATTGATCCTGGTTATTGTGGAGAATGGTTGGTAAATATGATTAATTTAGGTCAAGATATTTATAATATTTCTCCTGGCCAAAAAGTAGCACAAATTTTGATACAAAAAGTTGAACATCCAACAATAGTTGAAACAAAAATAAAAGAAGAAACTGATCGAGGCGATGGTGGGTTTGGTTCATCTGGGCTTTTCTAGTCATCAACATTTTTGTCATTCTGGAGGGAGAGAAGCGACCGATAGAATCTGTTATCACCGAGATGCTATCGCTTCGTTCCAGCATGACACTAGTTTATATTTTATTTTTTCATAAAATTAATTTTAAAAATATGGATAACAATCAACAAAGAATTTATGCTTTGAAAAATTTGTCACCAAAAATGATAGCTACTACTTTTGCTAAATGTTCTCGCTCTCCCCTGCCATTTGATCAAATTGCTAGTGAGTTAACCGAAGAAAATTCTGCTGATTTTAATGAGAAGTGGGTAGTTAATTACGAACATGGCTCTGTAGCTGAACATGCTTTTTTTAATATTGCTATAGAAAATGTATCTCTCATTGCCGTAGAATTAATCCAATTTAATCGTTTAGCTTCTTTCACGGAGAAATCATCACGTTATCAAGTTTATGATGAAAATAGAATATATATTCCAAAAATATTTTATGCGAATCCACATATCAAAAATACTTATCTAGATGCTGTTCAAGAATTATTCAGAGTATATAAAAAATCAATAAATCCTATTCAAGACGCTATATTCAAGCTCTATCCAAAGAATGACAGTGAAACAGAGGATGCATGGAAAGCTAAAATCAAATCGAAATGGATTAACGTCTGTAGATTTTTACTGCCAAATTGTGTATTAGCTAATCTCGGTGCCAGTATGAATGCTAGGTCATGGGAATATGCAATTACCAAATTACTCTCTCACCCGCTTCACGAAGTACGTGAAATTGGAAATAGAATCAAAGACGTATCTCTAGGCATCACCCCTGCTCTAGTAAAATACGCAAATCCAAATCAATATTATATAGATAATGAAACTTATTTACTTGATAGAGCCGACGATCTAGCCCTAACCATAGCTAGTCCAGAGTTTACTCATGAAAATAAACTAGAAGTAGACTTGATTGATTATGACAAAGATGGTGAAAATAAGGTTTTGGCAGGTTTGATTTATAAATATGAAGCTATCTCGTATAGAGAGGCGATGAATAAAGTTAAGTCACTTTCGCAAACTGAAAAAAATAAAATATTCCAAAAAATATTAGACAATGCCAAAGATATCTATGAAAAGCCACCTAGAGAATTTGAATATCCATATTACACCTTTGATTGCCTGGTTGACCAAGGCACCTATTATGACCTCAAAAGAAATCGAATGATGACCCAAACACCTCAATTATTACATGGACAATACGGATACTATACTCCAAAATTATTTGATGAAGTGGGCCTTGGTGACGATTATAGAAAGGCTATGGACAAAGCACATGACACTGCCCTATCGATTGCCAAAGATTATCCCTATGAAGCACAATACATCACCACAAAAGCAACAGCCCGTCGTTTTATAATGAAAATGAATCTACGTGAGGCTTTTCACTTTATAAATACCAAAAATAATAAAAATAAAAATATAATGTGTAGAAAAATCGCACAAATGATCTTTGAACAAATTAATAAAGTTCATCCAAATATCGCCAAATATATAGTGGTTCACAAAAATTAATTTCATTTTAAGGAGGGAAAGATGAAAAAACTTAATTTATACAGAAAACTACAAATTCTTACTATCTTTTTTCTTTTTTTAAGTATTTCTTTTATCGTTATCGCTGGAAATAATTTCAAAACTGATCAACCATTCTTAACGCAATTAATAAATATGCATTTTTTCCATTTAGCTCTTTTCTCTATTGCCCAATCATGGATACTGCGCTATCTTAACGAAACAATTGTAATTTTTGATGTCTGGAGAAATGAAGATACCACCTTTAACACTAAGCAATATGAAAACTCTTTAAAAGCTGGGTATAAACACAGAAAATCAATTAAAAGGTATAAAATTTATATTTTAATTGCTTTTTTAACCCAAATAGTTATGTTGTGTTTTGTAACATATGGAATAATAACAACAAAACATTATATTACTTTTCATTCCACTTTAGTTTTCATATGCACCCTAATAATGAAGTATTTTCTTAGAAAAAATCTTAGCAACTTAAAAGAAAACTATAAACTTTCCGGATATCCTGAACCACCAAAAATACCCTAATATCAAATACGAATAAAAAAACGTTTTAATTTTACCCCCGTGGACCTATTAGGCTCCACGGGATTTTTCTTGCATTTAAGCCTAACATAAGTTAATATTATATTAATTAACTATTTATAAATTCTATGAAATATGACGTAATAATCGGCCTTGAAATACACGCAGAACTAAAAACCAAGTCAAAAATGTTCTGCTCATGTGACAATGATGCTGAAGGAAAAAAACCAAATACCACTGTCTGCCCTATTTGCATGGGACATCCAGGCACTCTGCCTGTACCCAATAAACAAGCCATCGAGTGGACTATTCTGCTTGGCTTGGCAATGGGAGGAAAAATCAATGAATTATCAAAATTCGATAGAAAGAACTATTTTTACCCTGACCTACCAAAAGGATATCAAATATCTCAATTTGATCTACCTTTTGTTTATGATGCCCACCTTGATATAAATGGAAATGCCATAAAGATTACTAGGATTCACCTTGAAGAAGATACTGGTAAAAATACTCATCCAAAAGGAAAAAATTATTCGTTAATCGATTTTAATCGTTCTAGCACCCCTCTTATGGAGATGGTGACAGAGCCAGTTCTCAAAACAGCCGAGGAAGCAAAGAAATTTTGCCAAAGATACCAGCAAATTTTAAGATATCTTGAAATAAGTAATGCTGACATGGAAAAAGGTGAAATGAGATGTGAAGCCAATATCAGTGTTCAAGAACAAGGTAAATGGTCTTATGAGGGAAATTGTGAGATTAAACCAATTGGTGACTACAAATTAAGTCCAAAAGTTGAAGTTAAAAACATTAATTCTTTCAAAGCTATCGAAAAAGCGATCGAATATGAGATAAAAAGACAAATTCAAGCTATTGAGAATAACGAAAAATTAATCCAAGAAACCAGGGGTTGGAATGAAAATACCAATAAAACTGTCAGCCAAAGGATAAAGGAGTCCTCAGCTGACTATAGATACTTCCCTGAGCCAGACATCCCTCCAATAAAAATAGATGCAAAATGGATCAAAAAAATTAAATCTCAATTAATCGAACTTCCTCATGACAAGAAAACAAGATTTACTCATGAATACTTCTTGGATGAAGACACCATTGAGATACTTATTAGCGATAAGCATCTAGCAGATTATACAGAAAGTGTAATATCTGAGCTCAGAGCTTGGATTGACTCAAGTGGAGATACTTGGGAGAGACAAGGTAAAAAGATTTCAAAGACAGCTGCTAATTGGATTACTTCAGAATTATTTAAACACCTCAAAGAAGATAATGTTAATATACAAGATATAAAAATAACTCCAGAGAATTTTGCTGAGTTAGTAGCGCTAGTTTATCAAGATAAAATAAATTCATCGGCAGGACAAACTATACTTGAAGAAATGTATAAAAAAGGAGGGGATCCTACCGATATTATGAAAAATTTAGGACTAGAGCAAATGGATGATTCTAGCGAGCTCAAAAAAATAGTTGAAAATATTTTGAAAAAAAATTCCAAACAAGTAGAAGAGTACAAAAACGGCAAGGAAACAGTTCTCCAGTTTTTTATCGGGCAAACCATGGCCGCTACCAAAGGCAAAGCAAACCCAAAAAAAGTTCAAAAATTATTAAAAAAATTATTAAATAACTAAATTATAAAAATATGTTTAAGATGTTTTCTTCTTTTGAAAGTAAAAAAAAGGCAACTGCTCCACAATCAAAAATATCTAAAATTAATAAAGTTGCCGAAATAAATAAAAAAGAAGTTGGATATAATAAGTATGGATCTATTGAAGAAATAAAAAATGAATGGGTACCTGAATTTATTGATTCTTTTATAATTGAAAGGGATTTAAGCTCACATTCCGAAGTTGGAATGATAAAAAAATGGGGTGAATCATTTGTAGAAAAGGAAATAAATAATGACATTAATATAACAGCTAAAAATAAAAGTGATATTAAAAAATTAGTTTATGATACGCTTGATAATTATTGTAAAACTAATAAAATAGAGGCTCAAAAAGCGGCTTAACTTAAATTAACTTGACACTGTTTCTAATTTTTGCTATATTTGTTAATAGAGTAAAAAAACTAAATGAAATATATATACAAAAAAATTTTGCATAAGAAAAGAACAGAAAGCGGTATGCCGCTTTTATATTGATTGATATATCGCCCGTCCCATGGACGGGTATTTTTTTAAGCAAAAGCAGGAGTGTAGAAAACCCAAAAAAATTTTGTCCAAAAAATAATTAATTTACATAAAAAACGAAGAAAAATAAACATAAAAATAAGAAAAATAACCACAGGAGGGTACCACATGAAAGATAAAGAATTATTTTTTATTGGTAAATGTAAATATTGTTCTAAAGACAATATACTGGTCCTTAAAATTAATGATAGTTTTACTGCTTGCCAGGGCTGTTTCATAAGTCTTGTGCAACCACGTCAAGAGCAGACGGGAAGCGCTTTGGAGTTTCCGACTTGTGAACTTTGTCCTGAAATCGCCGAAGTAGTTATTAACGACCTCGGATACTGTATTTCATGCGGAGGATTTGTTGACAATAGGCAACAATTAATGACAGGTTCAGCACATGTATGTGCATAATTCACGCAATGAATTGAAAAAATTTAACTTTGCAAAGGAAGGAGGGTGCTAAAAATGAAAAATAATAATTTCAAAAACATGTTGCCGTGGCAAGTCTATTGTAATCTTGCAAATATTTTTAGCACCATGTCAGATATTGAGCATGATTTCTTGTTACTTATCAAAAAATCTCCATGCCTGTTTTGGGCGGTATGTTCAGGATACATTTCAAAAGCATGTTACTATCAAAACGGAATTGATTGTGAGAAACCTTTAACAAACATCATAAAACAGACTGAGATAAATATTCATAATCATGGAATAAATTAAAAAAGGAAAACAAAATCATGCCAGCGAAATCTCACTCTAATGGTGCAGGTAATCTTTTATCAGGATATTGTTCAAAATTTTTACACAAAGCAGATTGCAATTCTGATTGTACAGCTTGTCCTTTTAATCCGAATCAAGGCATTATGTCCAAAAAACCCTGGTTTATGTACAACATTCCACCAGGGACAGGACATCATATCGCTCCAAAAGTGTGAGCATAAGAGGTCACATTACTAGATATTTTTAAATTATCTACACACTTTTCAAATGGTTAATCAAATTAAAATTGATTAGCCATTTTTTCTTTTGTAGTAAATTAGCGCATCTTTGCCATTTTTAAACCATTTGATATCTCTCCCCTGTTTTTCCCAACGCCTAAACCAGTTCATTTGACGTTTGGCAAATTGTCGAGTGGCTATATGAAGCTTTTCTATCATTTCTTCGTAGCTTAATTTGTCTTGAAGATAATATGCTAAAAATCTATATTCTAATCCAAAATAATTTAATCTTTTCCAGGATACTTTGTAGTCTGTGTGAAGTCTCTCTACCTCCCCTACCATATCTTCATTATCTAATCTTGTAATAATTCTTTTATAAATCCTATCTTGCAATATTTCCTTGCCAGGATTCAGACCAATAATTTCGTAATTAATATTGCTTAATATTTTACTATTTACTATTTTCTTTTTTACTGAATTTATTTCAATATATCGAATTAGTCTTCTTTTATTGTTTTTATCACTGTTATTTAACCTCTCTGCAAATTTTTTATTAATTTTTTCTAATTTTGCATATAATTTTTCGACGCTAAGCTTTTCAAGCTTCGCCCTGAGCTGTTTATCTGGTTCCACGTCAGTAAGCTCATAACAGTCCACTATGGCTTGGATATAGAGTCCTGTGCCTCCACAAAGAATTGGCAATTTACCCCTGTTTAAAATGTCTTTTATAGCTTTTTCAGTATCTTTTACATATTTACCTAGATTATATTCAGTATTTGGATGTACTACGTCTATTAAGTGATACGGGGCACTAACTGTCTTGTTCTTGATTTTTATTTGAAACTCATCGAGATCTTTTCCTGTACCAACATCCATATACTTAAAAACCTGTCTACTATCAGCACCGATTACTTCACCATTATATTTATGTGCAATTTGTACAGCAATACCTGTTTTTCCACTAGACGTTGGTCCAAGTATTACTAATACTTTATTTTTTTGAACCAATTCACCATCCATGCCAAAACTATTGGCTTTTATTATCTTCACATCTACAAAATCTCCAATATTAACTTCTAGTTTATTATTTTTTATTTTCACCACTTTATATCCTTCTGTTTTCCCGTAATACTCTCCGCTCTTGCTTTTCCCTTCGATCAAGACCGTGATTATTTCGTTGGTATATTTTTTATTATTTTCTAGACTAGTTTTTTTTAGTATGGTATTCAATTTTTCTTCTCTATGCTTTTTCTCAGCTTTACTTACATTATCTTCCATTTTAAAAGCTGCTGTTCCTGGTCTTGGGCTGTATTGAGCAATATAGGCTAAATCGTATTTTATTTTTTTGAATATTTGTTTGGTATTGTTGAATTGAGTTTTTGTTTCTCCAGGGAAACCGACTGTAATATCTGTAGAAATAGC
>Ga0307992_1000857_pt1 | contig 18676 bp, 16 predicted proteins | sample EllFjometagen133_FD_203162 | JGI IMG/M metagenome (GOLD analysis project Ga0307992, IMG submission 203162) | Marine microbial communities from Ellis Fjord, Antarctic Ocean - #133 | ecosystem: Environmental > Aquatic > Marine > Unclassified | place: Southern Ocean | collected 2014-10-08
TATCTAAATCAATTGTAATATCTTTTATTTCAATTTCTCTTTTTCTATTAATTTTCATCCACCAATGCCAAAATGCTTTAAATATTTTGACAAAATTAGCTGGATCTCTATAAATTTCTCCATCAACCCTTTTAATTTTTCCACTTCTCAAACCATTAAAATACTTGTGTAATGTTTCTTCATTAATAATTGATATATCTTTAATATTATATAATTCTTCAAAATTTTTAACAATAAATGTCATTCTTTGGATTATATTATTTAATCTAACATAACTTCTAGGCCCTTTTTTAGATTTTGTAGATATATTCAAACCTTCTTGCATATCATATACATAAGCTAAAATTAGATATGAATTTGTTATTGAAATTCCCTTGATTCCGTTAACATTTCTCTGAATCCATCTTTGATATTTTTCTTTATGTTTGTACAGATCTTTTCTTTCCATGAAATAATAAATACTATTAAAAAGAACTAATTTAATTTCTTTTTAGGGAATCTTCACCAATTACCAAAGATTTTGCAGACAAAGAATCTTACCCACTACAATCCTTAAATCAAAATGTAGAGGGTAAGATTTAAAAAGTTATTTTTCCTAAAAAAGATATGGTTTATATATACAAAAAAATGATTTCAGAGAAACCGTATTACTATTTACGAGCATCAAAAAGAGAAGGGAAAAGAATTGTTGCAAAAGACCTAGTGTATTTGGGTAATAATATTGAAACTGTTAGAAAAGAAATAAGCAATTTATCCAAGTATAAGGTAGAAATCAGGAAAGCATATAGAAAGATAAATTTATTTTTAGAATCGGAATATTATAAAAATAAGACTAAGAATTTGAAATTAAAAGAAGACATTTTTCTTGATGAACAATTAATAAATATTGAAGCCATTAAATTACATTATAAAGATAAATTTAAGAAAGAAAATCTAATTACACAAAAAGAAATTTTGAGAAATTTTTTAATTAATTTTGCATATAACACTGCTTCAATAGAAGGAAATACAATTACACTAAAAGAAGCACAAAACTTACTGGAAAAAGGAAAAACACCAAAAGATAAGACTTTAAGAGAGATATATGATTTACAAAATACTGAAAAGTTATTTAACAATTTATTTGCTAAAAAAAATAAAATAACTCATAAATTCATAGAGAATCTTCATAAGGAATTAATGCTTAATATTGATCAAAGAACTGGATACAGATTAAAAGATGTAAAAGTTTTTAGATCTCATTTCGATTCAACTCCAGGCCCTTATATAAAAACCGATATGGGCTTATTATTAAAATGGTATAATGAAAATATGAAAAAATTACATCCCTTTGTTTTAGCAGTTATATTTCACCATAAATTTGAGAAAATTCATCCTTTCATGGATGGTAATGGAAGAATAGGTAGAATGTTAATGAATGTAATTTTAATGAATAATAATTATCCACCAATTATTATTTCTAAGAAAGACAGAACAGAATATTTGGACTCTTTGGCTAGTGCAGATAAGATTAATCTAAACGAAATTAATCAAAAATACAAAAAAATAGTCAAATTTTCAGCAATCCAAATGGAAAATTTTTATTGGAACATTTTTCTATAATTCTCCATCCTTAAATCTGGCATTTGCTCCTGTCTACGCGGTTGGAGTGTGAGTCCCAAATTTAGGAAATAAATGAGTGTCATTTGAGTATAAAGTAAAGTTTATCTATTATAATTTCATAATCTTTGTGTGAGATAAAAATAAATGTAAAAATGGGACCAAAAATACTTTATCACGGAAGTTCGGATAATCTAAGAGGAATTACACTAAATCCTTCTCAAGGAGATGATTCTGAAGAAAGACCAGAAAATAATCAATTAGGAGTTTATGCAACAGATAGAAAAGACTTAGCAATTGTTATGGGAATTTTGGGATGTAAAGATGTGGTTGGAGGTAGTATAGGAGAATATAAACAAGGAAATTTAGATGCAAAAATTTATGGGAAATCACCAGACCAAAAATTTATCTATCTCCACTATTTACCCGTTAAAACATTTAAGCAAACAAAAATTGACAAACATCAATTTGTATCTTTTATTGAAGTTAAACCAATAAAAACAGAGAAGATTAAAATTAAAGATTATTTATTTTTATTGAGTATTGGTACAGAAAAAGAGACGAAAGATTGGTTAAATAAGTATGGTTAATTTTTTAGACTGTAATTTAAATAACCAATGGATCTATTCAAATTTTCAAACAATAAGAAGTTAATATCAAATTCATACCAGAGATTTAAAAATAGAATATTTTTCTCCACCCTTAAATCCGGCACCCGCTGCTGTCTACGCGGTTGGAAAGTTTGCACCAGATATCTTAAAACAAAACATATTTATCCATCCATAAATCCGGCACTTGCTGCTGTCTACGCGTTTGCGACGTGAGTAAATATCGACGGGGAATTGATATTTGTCAATTTCTATCTTTGACAAATTCTTTTATTAGTTTAGTATAAAGATTACAACGAATTATCTATTCCTATTCTTCCACATAATAATTATAATGATAATAGTAACTATTAATATAGGCAAATAGTAGATAAAATTGGTTTGTGGACTAGGAAAAAAGAACAATGTCGCAATCATAATTATTGTTATGAAAGATTTAAATATTTTCTTCATTTTAATCAAATCCAGATTAACTATTTAATTATAACGATTATTTTATTTATATAGTAGTGTTCTAATTTAACTTATTCATTAAATCCAAATTAAAGTATATTTTCTCATCTATAAATCGACACGTCGTCCCTTCGAGACGTTTGGGGCGTCTATCTTTCTACACATTTTAATGGTGTAAAGCTAAAGAATCACAGTGTTCTTTTAAAAATTCTTAGTATTTATTCAACAATTCTAATTGGTAATCATAGCTTCTGTTCATTTGTTCTAGCATAAATTGATAATATTTCTTTTTGTTCCCGTTTCTAGCCTTTTCTAATGCATTAAAATAAGCACTTTTGTTTTCTTTGTAAACAATAATTGGTGGATATCCGTTCTGCATTAAAATCTTATTAAGAATTAATCTTCCAGTTCGTCCATTTCCATCTCTAAAAGGATGTATAACCTCATATCTTAAATGAAAATCAAATGCAAGCAGTAATGGGTGTATTTTCTTTCTATTTTCTTTATACAATTTTATTAAATTTGATAACTCATCCTCAACATCTTTTGGACTTGTCGTTGCAGAATTCCCAACAACAATATTTGTTTTCTTGAAACCCTTAGGATAAGGATTTTGGTTTTCCATCAAAAGTTTATCTGTTAATAAGTAATATAATCTTTTAATCGAAGCAAAATTAAAATTAAAATCTTTAAGATATTTGAATGCATCAATAGAGTTTAAGGCTTCTCTTGCCTCATTTTTATTTTTGTAATCTAATTTTTCCGATTCAATAATTTTTTTTACAACATGTTCTGGCACTTTTGAACCTTCAATATTATTAGAATTAAAAATAAACTTAATAGCAAAGTCAGTTTCAATAGCCTCAGGATATTTTTTAATTTCCTTTAGATTTTTAATCAATATAGACTTTTTTTCTACACTTTCTATTAAATATTGAGAGTAAGTCATTTTACCAGCAATTTTTTCCAAAAATTTAATTTTGAATTCTAATTCTTTTTCAGTTATTTCATTTAAGTTATCTAGTAAATATTTTTCCTTGGTTATACTAGCAGAATCTTTACCAATATGAGTTTTATACAAAAAGGATTTTCCCATAAAAGTATTCTTTTTAACAAATTTCAAATATGTATTTTTCCCAGTAATAGCTTTATCAATTGAACTCATAAAAATTAAACGTTTTTATCATTTATATATCTTTTGACCTTTCAGTCCCTAATTTAATCTAGGTTTTTTAGTAAGACTAAAGTGTATGATTACTCTTCGTCGATTTAACAACCAACCTTTTTTGACCTTTCAGTCCCCAAGCTATTTACTGTTTTACTTCGAGGAATAATTTACTTGGTATAATTTTCCCATTCTTCAGGTCTTTTTTTTGACCTTTCAGTCCCCATAATAAAAAGTTTCATCAAAGAAAGAAGTGCTTTGTCTTTACCTTTCAGACACTAAGTTCTATTTTGTCCACTCCTGAAATGTGCCATTTGTCAGACGCCGGCGGTTGGAGTGTGAATAAACATCGATGGGGAATTGATGTTTATCAATTTCTATCTTTGACAAATCTTTTTATTAGTTTAGGATAAAGATTACAACGAATTATCTATTCCTATTCTTCCACATAATAATTATAATTATAATAAAAATTATTAATGTAGGCAAATAGTAGATAAAATTGGTTTGTGGACTAGGAAAAAAGAACAATGTCGCAATCATAATTATTGTTATGAAAAATTTAAATATTTTCTTCATTTTAATCAAATCCAGATTAACTATTTAATTATTACGATTATTTTATTTATATAGTAGTGTTCGAATTTAACTAATTCTTGATACATTTCAGAAATAAAATCGTTATAAAAGAATAAAAGATTATATCAAAGAAACATTAATTATTTAAAATATGATAAATATTATATCTAGGTACAAATTGGCAAAAAAAAATAACGATAATTTATTGCAAGAAAAAGCAAACAAAATTCTTAATAGTGAATGCACTAAAAAATCTATTTTAATTACAAAAGATGTTCAAAGTATCATAAAAAAAATGAATTTAGGCGAAGAAAGCATAATAAGTTCAATACTTTACTTCCCATATACTCATAATCATATAACAAAAGAATATTTATCAAAGAATTTTTCAGAGAATATTGTTACAATGCTTAAAAGTTTAGAAAAACTTCATAAAACGAATCTTAATACTAATAAAAAAGACGAAGCCAAAAATATTAGACGTATGTTTCTAGCGATTTCAAGAGATATAAGAGTTATATTTATTAGACTAGCTTTTGCTTTGGCAGAAATGCGAAGTATAAATATGTATACAAAAAAAGAACAAGAATATAAAGTTAAAATCAATTTAGATATTTTTGCTCCACTTGCATCAAATTTGGGATTGTCAAAGATAAAAAGTGAACTTGAAGATAGGTCATTTAAGGTTTTAAATCCAAAAATATATGAAAAAATAGAGACAAAGATTGATGAAGAGTTTAAAGGATCGAAAATAATAATCGCATCAATTAATAAAAATCTTACTTCTATGTTAAAGTTATTAAATGTTGATGGAGAAGTTATGGGACGTAAAAAACATATTTATAGTATATATAGAAAAACAATGAATAAAAATTGCGATTTAAGTCAAATTTATGATATGATAGCATTTAGAATATTAGTAAAGACTATTCCAGAATGTTATACAGTCTTAGGGAAAATACAAGAAGAATTTACTCCATTAATAGGGCGATTTAAAGATTATATAATTCTTCCAAAATTTAATGGATATCAGTCACTTCATACAACTGTTCTATTCAATTCAATACCAGTAGAAATACAAATAAGAACATTTGAAATGCATAAAAATTCTGAATTTGGGATTTCAGCTCATTGGGTTTACAAAGAAAAAAGAATAAAAATGAATTCTTTTGATACAAAACTAAAACAGATAAGAGAATTAATTGAACAAAGTAATTCAATGACAAATGAAGAATTAATTAATGCATTTAAGGTAGATTTGTATGAAGGTGAAATATTTGTTCAATCTCCAAAAGGCAAAATTATCCATTTACAAAAAGATTCAACTCCGGTAGATTTCGCATATGCGATTCATACAGAAATTGGGAATAAATGTATGGGAGCAAAAGTAAATGGTAAAATGGTAGCTTTGTCAACTACATTAAAGAACGAAGATATAGTAGAAATAATTGTATCTTCAAAATCTAATGGTCCATCAAGAGATTGGTTAAAATTTACAAAAACATTCGCGGCAAAAAAACACATAAAAAATTCTTGTTACAAAAAATAATTATTTTTTCATATATGTGTAATTTATATGACTGTCTAATATATTTTCTAAAAATTCTTCTGTCTTCATTGATGGATAATAAACTATCATCAGATATGTTGCTGGACATCCATTCCTATCACAATACATCCTGCTAGTATTTTTTAATTGATTATAGGCTTTCATACTTGGATATTCTTTATCTGGTTTGATTTCTACTAGTATACTATATCTTTTTTGTTGATTGTCATATATAAAAACTATATCACATTGACTCTCTTGATGTTTACTACAGTATTTGAATATTCTTGGTTCTTTAACAGTTTCTTGTAAATGAGATGTACATATTTTTATTAAATCTGGATGATTAGCTATATCTTCTAGAACATTTTTATGAGTATCTTCTTTGCTTTTTGGTTTTTTTGGTTCACGTTTTTTATGAAGATTATTCTTATTTCTATGAGTAAACATAACATAAAATATTAATCTTTCTTTTTAATTATAATTGTTATAAAACTTATATGATAAAAATTATAATATTAAAACACTACTTTCTATTCCCAAATTAAAAAATTTATTCTATTGGACCAGTTTGTCTTGTTAAGCTTTTTAAAGTTTGAGATTATTATTAACATATAAAAAAAGGGATACTCAATTTATTTATAGTAAGTTTATTAATAATTAGCTTAATTTCTTTTATATCTGCATTAGAAAGCGAAGACAATGAAATAAACTTACATATTTTTTATGGCGAAGGGTGTCCTCATTGTGGTAAAGCTTTAGAATCATTAGTAATACTTCAAGATGAATATCCAACATTAATTATAGAAAAACATGAAACATATCATGATGATCAAGAAAGAGAATTATTTCAACAAACAGCAAAATATTATAATTATACTATAGAAGGTGTGCCTACTATATTTATTGACGATCAAATATTAGTAGGTTTTAGTAATGATATAAAACTTAAAATAAAAGAAATAATTAATAATTGTTCAATTTATGGATGTGAAGATCCTCTCCAGAATGTAAATACCAAAAATAAAACAAAATTACAAAAATTAACAATTCCAGCAGTTTTATCAGCAGCATTAGTTGATGCTATCAATCCATGTGCATTTGCAGTTCTAATCATTTTAATGTCAACAATTTTGGTCTCTAAAAACAAGAAGAAGTCTTTATTCGCAGGATTAGCATTCTCAGCCTCAATTTTTATATCATATTTTTTAATGGGTATAGGGCTCTATACAGCAATCCAAGCTACAGGACTTAGTCACACTTTTTATTTAATTGTAGCAATTCTAGCAATCTTTATTGGTATGTTTAATCTAAAGGATTATCTCTGGTATGGTAGGTGGTTTAAAATGGAAGTCCCAGATTCATGGAGACCAAAAATGAAAAAACTGATAACAAATGTAACATCTGTTCCTGGTGCTTTTGCTGTAGGATTTGTAGTAAGTCTTTTCTTATTACCATGTACATCAGGTCCATATATTGTAATTTTAGGACTTTTATCTCAAGCAACAACAAAATCCTATGCAGTATTTTTACTATTATTATATAACCTTATTTTTATTTCGCCAATGATATTAATTAATTTAGCAATATTCTTTGGATTTACAACAACAGAAAAAGCTGAAAAATTACGACAGAAAAAATTGAAAATTTTACATTTAATAGCTGGAATTATTATTATAGCATTGGGAATTGGGATGTTAATAGCAGTAAAGTTAGGAATGGTATAAAATGATTTATTTATCCTTAAATACAATATTTCCCTTTGAAGATTTAATTATGGCATTAAAATATTTTTAAATTAAGCTTTTTCAAATATATTATAAATCTATTACTTCATTTAGCGAAGGTATGTGGCAATCAAATCCTTTATCTTTTAAAGTTTTTTCTAATGCTATTTGTTGTTCTTCGTCTCCATGTATTAAGAATACTTTTGGGTTTCCTTTAAAATTATTCAACCATTCTAACAATCCATTTTTATCAGCATGTGCAGAGAATCCTTCTTCGGATTCTATTCTAGCAAGAACTTTTACATTTTTACCTAATATACTTATTAATTTTGCTCCTGATTGTATGAGATTCCCCAATGTTCCTTTCACTTGATAACCAACAAACAATAAGGTATTATTTTTATTCTCAATATTATTAGATATATGATGTTTTATTCTACCACCTGTACACATACCGCTTCCTGCGAGGACTATACAAGGAGTCTTTATACTATTTATCGCGATAGAAGATGCTCTATCTTTTGTTATTTTTAATTCTGGGAAATTAAAAACATCATTTGTTTCTTCAAGCTCTAACTTCACTTTGTCATTAAAATACATGGGAAATTTCTTAAATACCTCTGTTGCACGTGTAGCCATTGGAGAATCTAGAAAAACTGGCATTTTAGGAATCATTCCATCTGCCATTAGCTCTCTAATATAATACAATATTTCTTGTGTTCTTTCTATTGCAAAAACCGGGATCATTAGTCTCCCACCCTTATCATATGTTTCATTAATCACTTGTGCTAATTTTTTTCGTCTTCCATCTAAATTTTGATGTAATCTATCTCCATAGGTGGATTCCATAAAAACATAATCCGCATCAGTTATAGGTTCTATACTTTTCATAAGTATTGAATTTGATTGTCCTAGATCTCCAGAAAAAACTGCTGTCTTTTTTTTACTCCCATCATTTACAAGTATCTGTATTGAAGAAGACCCTAAAATATGTCCTGCATCATAAAATTTTGCTGATATATGTTCTGTTACTTTAATTAATTCTTCATATTTCACAATAACAAATAGTTTCATTGCTTTTATTACATCATTCATATTATAGGCAGGTTTTATTTGTGGTAAATTCCCTTTTAACCTTTTTTTATTATCATCTTCAGCTTCTTCTACTGCAATTTTTGCAGAGTCTGCCATTACTATGAATGCTAATTCTTTAGTTGCATCTGTTGCATATATTTTTCCCTTAAATCCAGAACTTATTAGACGAGGGATTCTACCACAATGATCTAAATGCGCATGAGTTAGCAACAATGCATCATATCTTTTTGGATCAAAAGCAAAATTCTCAGAATTTAATTTTTCTAATTCTTCATCACCTTGGAACATCCCACAATCAACTAATACTTTCTCATCTGTAGTTGAGACGCTATAACAAGAACCTGTTACTTCTTTTGCTGCTCCTAAAATTTTTATTTCCATTTTATATAATAATTAGTAGAACTTGCTCTTTTAATACTTTATCATAATAAATATATTAATATTATTTCTAGTGATTATACTTGTTTTAATTAAGGATATCTTTTTATACTTATTATTATATCAACTAGAAGTAAGAAAGATGAAAGCAAAGAAATTAAATCAAATATTAATAACAGTAATAGTTGTTATTATGATTTCTATAATTTCTTATGTTTCTTTTACTTATTTCCCAATAGAAAAAGAGTCTGAGACTACACAGGGGATTATGATTCTTATTGAATATCAAGATACTGTAGGATTAAGTAATTTTGTTAATGAATTGGAAAAAAGAAATATTTCTGGGCTTTTAATGGTTACACCAGAATTTGTTCAAGAGAATTGTGAAGATATTAAAGAAATAATAAAACATGATGTTGAAATAGTTGCGAGTAATGTTCAAGGTCCTTTCTGGGATATTTCCTATGAAGATCAAAAATCAAGAATAATTGAAATGGTTGATGGAATAGAGTCTTGTACTGGTGTTCCAGTAAGAATTATATCTTCACGTTATATGGCTTCAGATTTGACTACAATAAAAGTTGCAGAAGAATTGGGAATACCATATATTACAGCAAGAGGAACTACTGATACAAAAGCAACAGTTTATCAACCAGAAGGATATAATATAAAAGTATTATCTGTTTCAAATATTCCCTTAGTAACATTCAAATATGGAAGTCTTTGTGATTATTCCTTTTTTGAAAGAGGAGGTTCCCCTTATGATATGTTAGAAGAATTAAATAGAGCGGTAGAACCACTTACAGATAAAGAAAAAGAAAGGTTTGGAGAAACTAATAAAATCACTCCGGTTTCCCATACGAGAATTGGTGGATATCTAAAACCTTGGATGGATATGTGGACCGGATTTTGGGATACATCAAAAGTGGAATGGGTTAATTTAGATACGTTTATGGAAAATCCTGATTGGATAATTCCATTATGGCAAATTCCTTTGAATAAAAATTCACCATATACTGTAGAAAAATTGCAAGAGGCAACTTCTTATGAAGATGAACAAAAAGTTCAAAATCCTTGTGCTGTTATTAATATTGGTAAATTATCAAGTGAAGAGATAACTAAAGAGATAACTAAGGAATATGTTGGAGAAAAAATAGTTATGTATCACAATGGGGAAGGGCCAATGTGTCTTGAGGCACTTGAGTTTATTGACACCATTGATTATTCTTTTGAGCAACACTTAACAACAGATGAAAATTTTTACATTAATTTGGGCGAAGTTAAAGATATTTATGAATCTAGTGAAGGTGTCTCTAAAATGTTTGAATATTATCCAATAATTTTTATTAAAGACAAGGCTTACTCTGGGTTTAACGATGACATAAAAGATGAGATTATAGAATCAATTTCTTAAAATAAAAACCATAAAATAAGTTTATAATACTAAAAATATAATTTGGATTAATAATTTTCAGATAAATTATTTAGTTTATTCAACTATTTTTTTTATTGCTTCTATATGAGTTGCTACATCAGCACCCTTCTTGGCCAGATTAATTATCTTGACTCTTCCTGTTTTTTCAAAGGAGACAAGTCCAATCTTCTCTAATGTCTGTAAAATTTTTACAGCATGAGAATATGTACAATCAATTTCTTTTGCCAATTGGGAACCATATTTAGCTCTACTCCCTTTTTTCAAAGCAATCAACATCATTGCTGGCTTTCTTCTGAAGAACAAATTAAAGTTTTTTTCCATATTGTGTATTATATACTATTTAATGTATATATTAAAGTCTTTATCTGCTTATAAGTTTTGTTCAATAAAGTCGTCAGTGTCTAGTAGAGACATTTGGTATACCAAAGTCGTTTCAGAGATTTAAAAGTAATTTTTAATATAAAATTATCCAAGATTGTGTTTATTTAATTATTTAATTTAGTATAGAAATGTCTAGAAGAATTTTTATAAATCAAGATTTAATTTAATTCTTTATTAATCAATTTATGTGCAGCATTAATTTCCAAAAATAGTTTATGATCTCCAGTAGACATATCTGGATGATATTTTCTTGCGAGTTTTTTGTAACTTTTACTTATAACTTCAAAATCAGTTTCTGTTGGACTAACTTCTAATGTTTTTCTTGCTTCTGTTAATTGATCAGATAAATTATCATCTTCAGAGAATTCTCTACCAAATTTATCTTTTGTGATTTCTCCTGATAACAATTTTTCGACTTCTAATGTTAGAACTTTATTAATAACATAAAGATTTTCAATAAATCTTGGCATAAGTGAATAAGTATATTTCAAATTACGACCATTATAATACCATGATACCGAAGCTGGAGCTTTCTTTTGCGGAATATTCTCTATCTTTAAATCTACATAATCACGATCAACTCCCAATTGCTTTAATACATTTATAATTTTATTCTGAAGCTGGACTGCTCTACGACCAAATGAGTTTGTAATACTTGGTTCTTCAATTTCGTTACCTTTTATTTTTAACATAATAATATAGTTCATTTTGGGTTTTTAAGTTTGAGCATACAAATGATTTCTGTCATGGACACTAACATAAGCCTTAAAAGAGGCTTTTGAGAAAAGAATATATGGTAGAAGAAAAAAATAAAGAGCCAACAAAAGAAGAACTTATTGAAAGACTACAGCGAATGCAAGCTGAGTTTGAAAATTTTCGTAAAAGAACAGAGAAAGAAAACACAGATATCTTAGCAAATGCAAATGCAAATCTCGTATTACAATTGCTTGATGTCTTAGACAACCTTGAATTATCTTTTAAACATAGTAAAGACAAAGGAGTTAAACTAATCTACAACCAATTCACTAAAATTTTAGAAAGGAATGGACTTAAATATATTAATACTACCAACACTTTTAATCCAAATGTCCATGAAGCAATAATGCAAGTTCCTGGTAAAAAGGATGGGAAAATCATTGAAGAGATTCAGAAAGGATATCTACTAAACGATAAGCTTTTAAGGGCTTCAAAAGTTAAGATTGTAAAGGTAACACAATGAGTAAAATAATTGGAATTGATTTAGGTACTACTTTTTCCGCGGTTAGCGTTATGGAAGGTGGTGTACCAAAAATAATCAAAAATACAGAAGGGCATAATACTACTCCTAGCGTAGTTTCTATTGAAGAAGATAAAGTTGTTGTTGGTGATATAGCAAAGAGAGGAGCAGTCGCAAATCCAAAAGGAACAATTAGAAGTATTAAGAGACTTATGGGTACTAAAAAAATAACCAAGGTTGGTGAAAAAGAATATTCCCCAGAACAAATATCAGCTATGATTCTAAAAAAATTAAAAAAAGACGCTGAAGAATATTTAGGTCATGAAGTAACTGATGCTGTAATTACAGTCCCTGCTTATTTTGGAGATGCACAAAGAAATGCAACAAAAGATGCAGGTGTTATTGCTGGTTTAAACGTTAAAAGAATTATAAATGAACCAACAGCAGCTGCTTTAGCATACGGTCTTAAAGAAGAATATGATCATACTATCTTAGTCTTTGATTTTGGTGGTGGAACATTCGATGTTTCTATTTTAGAATTAGGTGGTGGAGTTTTTGAGGTTAAATCTACAAGCGGAGATAATTATCTTGGTGGTGATGATATTGATAATGCTTTAATTGATTATATGATTGAAGAATTTAAAAAAGAAAATGATATTGATTTATCTTCTGATCTAATTGCATTACAAAGATTACGAGAAGCTGCAGAAAATGCAAAAATTGAATTAAGTTCTTCAGTAAAGACAAATATTGCGATTCCTTATATCATTACAAATGATAATGGTGCAAAACATTTAGATATTGATTTAACTAGAGAAAAATTTGAAGAAATTTGTGAATCAATTTTCGAAAGATTAAAAGCTCCAATTACGCAAGCAATCAAAGATGCTAAATCACCTAAAATTGATAAAGTAATTTTAGTCGGTGGAAGTACTAGAATTCCTAAGGTTAAAGAAATCGTTGAAGAGATGACAGGTATGGCTCCTGATAATTCTATTAATCCAGATGAAGCTGTTTCATTAGGTGCTGTAATTCAAGGTGCAATTATTAGCGGTGATATTCAGGATATTTTACTTCTTGATGTAACCTCATTAACACTTGGAATTGAAGTAGATGGTGGTTTAAAATCAACATTAATTGACAGAAACACTACAATCCCAACAAAGAAGAGTGATATATTTACAACAACTGTTGATTATCAAGAGACAGTTACAATTAATGTTTTACAGGGAGAAAGAGAATTTGCTGCAGACAATCAATCTTTAGGGACATTTGAATTAGCTGGTATTTTACCAGTACCACGAGGAATACCTCAAGTTGAAGTAACTTTCGATATTGATACTAATGGTATAGTTAATGTCTCTGCTAAAGACCTTGGAACAGGTAAAGAACAAAAGATTACTGTAACAGGTGGATCATTATCAGAAGAACAAATTCAGAAAATGATTAAAGATTCTAAGGATCATAAGGCTGAAGATGAAGCAAAGAGAGATTTTATATTAGCAAAAAACGAAGCTGAAGGAATTATTTATTCAACTTTGAAGATGATAGCGGAGTATAAAGATAAAATAGATTCTGCAACAATTACTAAAGTTGAAGATGCAATGGGATTCTTAGTTAAAGCTATTGAATCTGGCAAGACAAAAAAAATTCACGATGAAATTGATTATTTTAAAAGTGCTTCTGAAGAGATTGGAATCAAGATTTACGAGAATGCAGCTAAAGCAGCCGAAGATAAAAAATAGTTTTTGTTATAATTTATATTTATTAGTGTAGAACGTTCTTGTTTAATGAATTAATATCTCGTTTTTCCGGTCTTATCAGACTTATAAAAAAACAAACCATGTTTTTTTAATGCATCATGAACCATTCTATCTAAATGAGAGGTGGAATCATCACTAAATCCAATTTTCACTTTCATATCTTTCTCAAAATTATCTTTAACATATTTTAGAATATAATTCCTAAATTCTTGAAAACAAAGCGATTTCAATTCACTAATATCATTGCTTCCAAATTCTTTTTTAATTTCCTTATTGTTTACAGGATAAAATTTACATAGATTCAAATATTCACTCATTACATTTTTTAAGCTAGTATCTTTTAATTTTATATTATACTTCTCTAAAAAATTTAGTCTGAAGATTTCCAAATTTTCTTTAGAGATATTTTTAAAAATAGCAATATTAATACCAGCCTTAATTGTCTCAATACTATGTCCTCGGGCCGTTATAATAGCGAAAATACTAGTATGTTTAATAATACATTTTTCTAGATTTCTCCAACTACCACACTTAGTAGCTTTATTTATATCAATAATAAATTGATTGTCATCAGAAAATTGCTTAAAGGAATTTTTGGTAATATAAAGATTCAACTTCTCTAAATTTGGTCGAATTTTTTCAAATTCCAAAGTTGAAAATTCTTGTATATTATTACTTTTGTCTCTTAAGGAAACGCAAGTTGGCAACTTTAACAAGTTATCATCTAAATCAAAACTATAAGCCTTATACTCCATAGAGATTATTAAATAACAGGTTTTATATAATTTTAGAATTGAAAAATACCAATGTTTTACTTTCGGAGTGTTTAAATAGTTTAATATTTATTATGATTATGTTCAGCTCATTTGTTGTTACCTTTTTAACTTCAACCTGGCTGTATGTTTGGTTTCGGCTAAGCTTGAGAGAGGTAACGTAAAAATTTGTGCTCTCATTTTTATTATTTTAAATAATTAAACAGTTTAGAAGTTTTTCCTTCCATTTATATGACGTATATTATAATATAGAATCTTAACCAGATAAGTTATTCAACAATCCTTTTACCTCAGAATCTCTTAAAACTTTTAATTTTCCAACACCAAGATTCTCTAATTCTATATTCATTATTCTAATACGCTTTAATTGTTTAACTCTATATCCCAGAACTTCACACATTCGCCGAATTTGTCTATTAATACCTTGAGTCAAAATAATTCCAAATTCATATTTATTTATTTTATAGATTTTACATTCCATGGTTATAGTATTTAAAATTTTAACACCTCTAGACATTTTATCCAAAAAATCTTTCGTTATTCCTTTGTCAACTTTTACAATATATTCTTTCTCTTTCTTATTTTCTGAACGAAGAATCTTATTTACGATATCACCATCATTAGTCAAAAAAATCAATCCTTCAGACATCTTATCAAGTCTACCAATAGGGAAAATCCTTTCCTTATATCCAATAAAATCTATAATATTATCTGGATCACGAGAATCAGTAGTACAAGTAACTAAAATAGGTTTATTAAAAGCCAAATAGATTTTTTTAATATTAGTATTGATTAATTTTCCATCTACAGAAACATTATCAGTAATTGAAATTTTTGTACCAATTGTCGCAACTTTTCCATTAACTAAAACATGACCCCTCTCAATTAAATCATCAGCAGCACGTCTTGAACACATTCCGGATTCGCTAATATACTTATTAATACGTTTTAATTCATCCATAAATATATAAGTTTTTATTGGTATAAGTAATTATCCTAAATATTTTTTATAATAATAAATCTAAAATTCTTAATTATCTTCTATTACTTGTTCTACCCATTGCAACTCTTCTAGAACCAGACGATCTTCCTTGATCTCTAGATGTCCTTCCCCTAAAACCACTTGAACCTGATGATGAAGAACTTCCTCTACGATATCCACTACTTCTAGACCTTGAATCATCACTTCTAGAACTTGTTCTACCAGCTCTTACTCTTCCAGAACTTGAATTATCTCCATTAGATTTTCCATAACTACTTCCTCTAGAATGACTATCTCTACCATCTCTACTTCGACTAGGACTACTATTTCTATCTCGGCTATATGAACGACTATTACTACTTCTTCCTGGACCTCTGCTCCCACTACCACTTCTCGATCTAGGTTTTGCATTAACTCCTTTAGCATTTTTAGCATTAATAGAATGCCATTTATGTTCTGCTTGCTCAATTTTTTTCTTAATAATTCTCTCAATTTGATTTAAATAATTTCTATCTTCAGCTGAACAAAAAGAATATGCAACACCATCATTTCCAGCTCTTGCAGTACGCCCAATACGATGAACATAATTTTCAGATTCATTAGGTAAATCATAATTAATAACATGACTAATATTTTGAACATCAATTCCTCTTGCAGCAATATCAGTAGCAACCAAAACCTTAATTTTACCAGACTTAAAATCTCTCAAAGCTTTTTCTCTTTGAATTTGAGTTTTATTTCCATGAATAGCGGAAGTCCAAATACCATTACGACTTAATATCATAGCTACCTTATTTGCCCTATGTTTCATCCCCACAAAGACCAAAACACAACTCATTTTTTGTTGTTCAATCAAATCTAGCAATAATTCATCTTTATGCTCTTTATCAACAAAAAATACACACTGCTCTATTTTATCAATAGGCGTAGATTGTGGAGTGATTTCAATCTTCACAGGATCATCTAAAAATCTTTTACTTAATTCATTAATTTCCTTAGACATAGTAGCCGAAAAGAATAAAGTTTGTTTCTTTTCTGGAACCATCTTTACAATTTTATCAACATCTTTTAAAAATCCCATATCAAGCATTCTATCTGCCTCATCCAAAACTAAAAACTCAACATTAGTCAAACTAACCTTTTTTTGATTAATCAAATCAAGAAGTCTACCAGGTGTAGCAATCAAAATATCTACTCCTCGTTTCAAAGACTTAATCTGAGGGATTATTCCAACTCCACCATAAACAGCAAGATAAGTAAAATCCAATAATTTACCATAAACCTTGAATTCTTCAACTATTTGCGCAGCAAGTTCTCGTGTAGGAGCCAATATTAAAGCTCTTGGACCCTGTCCATTACTACGATTCTCACTTAATTTTTGTAAAACAGGAATACTAAATGCAGCAGTCTTACCAGTACCAGTTTGAGCAATCCCAACAACATCTTTCCCTTCTAATAACAAAGGAATAGCTTTTTCCTGTATCGGAGTCGCCTCTACATAACCTTTTTGTGCAAGCGCAACTAAAATAGGTTCAATTATTCCTAATGATTTAAATTCCATATAATAATACCAAAAACTGCCTTTTTAAAGTAAGTAGATAGTTATTTTAAATAAAAAAATAAAAAAACATTATCCAAGAAGAGGAATAAATTTTTTAAATAGAATAATCTATTTTATTATATGAAAAAGAATATCTATAAAAAAATAATAAAACCATACAGACTTTTTATCACATATACAGTACTTCTATACTTAGTTTTATCTTTTTTAACAGTATTATATCCATCACTTCATTTAACAACCTATGTTTCAATAACAATTTCTGTATCAATAGGTATAATTTTAGGATTAATCAAATTTAAAAAAAATCAAAAAAATCAAAATAATTCAAATAAATAAAATATCAAGTATCATCAGAATTTTAAACAATCGACTCCACAAATTTAGATGACTATAATAGGACATATCGATATGGACTGTTTCTTCTGTGCTTGTGAAGAAAAATATCAACCAAAACTTAAAGGAACACCAGTAATCGTAGGAGGAACCTCAGAACGAGGTGTAGTAAGTGCAGCAAATTATCCAGCAAGAAAATATGGTATATTCTCAGCAACATCAGGCAAAATAGCAAAAAAACTTTGTCCAAAAGGAAATTTTTTACCAGTTAATATGCAATTATACAAAAAAGAATCAAATCAGATAATGGAAATCTTACATACATTTTCAGATGACGTAATTCAAACTTCAGTCGATGAAGCATATCTTGATTTAACAAAATTCGCAAAACAATTTAAAACTTTAGAAGAAATGGCAGTATATATAAAAGATACAGTCAAAAATAAAACCAAACTAACCTGCTCAATAGGAATCGCCGAATGCCGAATAACAGCAAAAATAGCAAGTGATTTCAATAAACCTAATGGATTCACAATTGTAAAAAATCAAAAAGAATTTTTAGCTCCACTAAATATCAAGAAGATACCAGGAATAGGGAAAAAATCAGTAAGTAAATATTATAACAAGAATATTAATACAATTGCTGATCTAGCAGAAGCAAATATCTTCAAATTAATGGATATCGGGGGACTACAAGCGATAAAATATCAACAAATAGCAAAGGGCGAAAGAAAAACAAAACTAATTCATTCTAAAAGTAGAAAATCGATATCAACAGAACATACATTCATTAAAGATACAACAGACATAGAAAAACTAAAAAAAACAATAAATGAAATGTGCGAGAATATTCATCCAAGAATAAAAGAAAAATACTTCAAAACAATTTCAATAAAATTACGATATAAAAATTTTAGAACTATTACAAGAGACTATTCAATAAATACTATGACAAATTCATTAGAAAAAATCAAAGAAATAACACAATTAGCATTAAAACAAAACTATCAAAAAGAGTGGCCAATCAGATTAATAGGAGTAAAAATAAGTAATTTTTTAGACGAATCAAATAATCA
>Ga0307992_1000859_pt1 | contig 18617 bp, 12 predicted proteins | sample EllFjometagen133_FD_203162 | JGI IMG/M metagenome (GOLD analysis project Ga0307992, IMG submission 203162) | Marine microbial communities from Ellis Fjord, Antarctic Ocean - #133 | ecosystem: Environmental > Aquatic > Marine > Unclassified | place: Southern Ocean | collected 2014-10-08
TAATTTTATTTAAGAACAGAGAAGGTAGAATGGTAAATTAGATTGCAAAAGATCGAATCTGAATTTCACCATCTAAGCTGACGAAATTCTATCGGATAACCTGAATGTAATCAGCTCTTTGTTGAAGGATGGAAAAGTTCTGATAGTGTCCACGTGGTCCCACCATAAATCCATAAAGCCGCTCATCAAGCGGCTTTAATTTTAATCTATGTTTAGATCTAGATTTTACTATTTCATAAGAATCATTTTATTTGCTTTCTCAAAATCTCCACTTCTCAATTTGTAGAAATAAATACCGCTAGAAACCGGTTTTCCTGTTTCATCTGTTCCGTTCCAAACTACAGAGTTAAACTGTTGATCGCTTGGCGAATTGATGGGGAAAGTTTTAATTTTCTGATCTTTCAAATTATAAATTGTCAATTCAGGATTTTCATTATTTTCGGTGTTCAATTCAAATGAAATTGTTGCCGAAGGATTAAATGGGTTTGGTTAGTAACTATGTCATTGTCATCAATATCAACACCGCTTTGTACACCAAACCATTCCAGAGCTGCAACAAAAACTTGCTCGCGGTCGGCAGTGTCAGAAATAGCTTCCAAAGGAAAACCAAAAGTCAAAGCTTTATATGTATCGTTTACAGAAATTGCAGACTTCCTGGTGGGGATGCCATTGTAGGTGAGAGCAACTTCAGCAATATCCAGCAGATCAAATGTGTTTGGATCTCCCAGATTTCCAGCTCCGCCACCAACGGCTGAATCAATTTTGCCAAATTACGAGCTGGTGGAAGATATACAGGTATTCGCAAAATGATTCTATTAAAATAAATTCTATTGGATTTAGTAAACAGAAATACTCCAGTTGCTTTGCTAGGGTATTTTTTTTAGAATCTATCTATGATTTGAATTGCAAAGTTAACTTTTTTCTTGACGTTTTCGACTAAAAAACGGAATTGGTCGAAAGATTCAAGAGGAGTAGTGAATGGATGAAAAGAAAAGCCGAATAGTTACAGTAGCCAAAGAAATGATTGCGCTTTACGGTTTCAAAAAAACCACGATGGACGAAATTGCGGCTAAAGCTCGGATGGGAAAATCCAGCATGTATTACTACTTTAAAAATAAGGAAGATATCTTTGCTGAGATCGTGCGTATCGACTCCGATCATTTTCGTGAGAAATTGAAAGAAGTCATAAAATCTGCTTACAGTCCCCAGGATAAAATAATGCAGTACGTTCGCACTAGAATGCTGCATCTAAAGGAACTCAGCAATTATTACAAAACTCTCACCAACGAATATCTGGATCACTATTTTTTCATAGAGCAGGTGCGAGAAGACTTCTATAATTTAGAAAATAAAACCTTAAGCATCTTAATAAATACAGGTATCGAACAAGGTGTTTTTGCACCTTGCGATGTTGATGTTGCCGTTCATATGATAGCAATTGCGATCAAAGGTTTGGAGTATCCCCTTTTCATCCAGAAAAAACAGGATTTAGAAAGGGACAGTAAACACATGATGGAGATTATTTTTAAAGGAATTGAAGCGAGAAATTAAAATTTTTTAAGTTTTTATCGACTACAAAACTAAAATAGTCGAAAGTTTAAGGAGGTACTATGAATATATTGATGATTTACCCGGAAACCCCGACAACATTTTACAGTTTTCGGAATGCATTAAAGTTCATTTCCAAAAAATCTGCCGAACCACCTTTGGGATTACTGACAGTTGCAGCCTTACTTCCTAAAAGCTGGCAGATAAAGTTAATAGACATGAATGTTGAGTTTTTGAAAGATAAATATTTCGAAAATATCGATTTTGTGTTCATTAGCGGAATGGATATCCAGATCAAATCGTTTCAAAATGTAGTGAAGAAGTGCAATCAAAAAGGGATAAAAGTTGTAGCAGGTGGTCCGATGGTAACCATGGAACATACTAAATTTCTGGGTGTAGATCATTTCATCTTGAACGAAGCTGAGATTACATTTCCAAGATTTCTAAAAGATTTAAAGGCTGGAACTTTGCAGAAAGTATATTCAACTTCAGAATTTCCGGATATATCTCAAACGCCGATTCCACGTTGGGATTTGCTGAATATGACTAAATATGCCAACATGAGTATGCAGTATTCACGAGGATGCCCATTTAATTGTGAATTCTGCAGCATCACTTTTTTGAATGGAAGAATTCCCAGAACTAAATCTAAAGAGCAATTCCTCAAGGAACTAGACTCTCTACGTGAATGGGGATGGCGTGGAGGTGTATTTATTGTCGATGACAATTTCATCGGCAACAAAGCCAAATTAAAATCGGAAATTTTACCCGCTCTCATAAAATGGTCAGAAAGATTTAAATTTCCGTATAAGTTTTCTACTGAAGTTTCAATCAATTTAGCTGATGATCAGGAGTTGATTGATCTGATGGTTAAAGCAGGATTTCATTCAACCTTCGTCGGCATCGAAACACCCAATGATGCCAGCTTAAAAGAATGTGGAAAAACACAAAATCGGAAACGAAATTTATTAGAATCCGTGAAGAATCTGCAGAAATCTGGATTAATGGTGTCTGCAGGATTTATCATAGGTTTCGATAATGACCTGCCCAGTATTTTTAAACAGCAGATAAATTTCATTCAAAAAAGTGGAATTGTGACGGCTATGATCGGTCTGTTAAATGCTCCTATCGGTACAAATTTATTCAAACGATTGAAAAGAGAAAACAGACTGCGTCAGAACATAAGTGGCGATAATATGGATGGAACAATCAACTTTGAGCCTTCGATGAAATATCAGAAACTAATCGAAGGTTATAAGAAAGTTTTAGAGACAATCTACTCACAAAAAAATTATTATGAGAGAATTAGGGTGTTTCTGAAAGAATATTATCTTCCAAAAGGAAACAAACAAAAAGTTAAATTCAGAGATGTGAATGCTTTCTTTAAATCGATCTGGAAATTAGGTTTTTTGGAAAAGGGAAGAAAGTATTATTGGAAGCTTTTGTTTTCTACACTCAGATACTATCCTCAGAAGTTTTCAGTAGCTATGACTCTCTCAATCTATGGCTATCATTTCAGGAAAGTCGTGCAAGCTATTTAAATAATATTGGAGAAAAATTATGATAAGAATACCAGAATTAAGAATTGGAAACTTGATCGCAAAACTACCCATCATCCAGGGTGGAATGGGCGTAGGAATTTCCATGGCAGGTCTGGCCTCAGCCGTAGCAAATGCAGGTGGAATTGGTGTGATATCTTCGGTAGGATTAGGTATGTTAGGACACACTTCAGTAAAGACATATCGTGAAGATAATAAAACTGCATTACGAGAAGAAATTCGTAAAGCCAAGAGGATGACAAATGGTATTATAGGTTTGAACATTATGGTAGCCGTTTCAGATTTTGATGAAATGGTGAAAATTGCTTTGGAAGAAAAAATCGACATTCTCTTTCTAGGCGCTGGATTGCCCCTAAAATTACCAGTTGGAATTTCAGTAGATTATTTGAAGAAAATGAAAACAAAAATAGCTCCCATTGTTTCTTCAGGACGGGCAGCTACACTGATTTTTAAAACCTGGGATAAACATTTTGCTCATGTTCCTGATGCAGTTGTTGTAGAAGGTCCTTTAGCCGGAGGCCATCTTGGTTTCAAACCACAACAGATAGATGATCCTGATTTTTCTTTGGAAAAGATTATGCCGGAAGTATGTGATGCGGTGAAAATGTATGAAACCAAATATCGCAAAACTATTCCTGTGATAGCAGGAGGTGGTATTTATGATGGTGACGACATCTATAAATTCATGAACATGGGAGCCAGCGGTGTGCAGATGGGAACCCGTTTCGTGGCTACCGATGAATGTGATGCTGATATCGAATTCAAGAACCAATACATCAAGTGCAAAAAAGAAGATATTGTCATCATCCAAAGTCCTGTTGGTTTACCTGGAAGAGCCATTTTAAACGATTTTCTCACGGATGTAAAAGCTGGAATCAAAAAACCATTTCGATGCCCCTGGAAATGTTTAAAAACCTGTAATTTTAAAACTTCTCTCTACTGTATTGCCAATGCTTTGATGAAAGCAAAAATCGGTGAATTGAAAAATGGTTTCAGTTTTGCAGGAGCTAATACCTGGCGGGTTGATAAGATAATTTCGGTGAAAGAATTAATGGATTTGCTGGTGCAGGAATTTGAAACAGCAATAGTGAAACAACGTCTTGCTTTTGGCTTGAAGTAGAGAAAAAAACTCGTTCCTAAGATAACTTAGGAACGAGTATATTGTGTAATTGGATTTAGTTTAAATAAATTATACTTTAATTAAAAGGTTAATAACAAAACCTCTGTTTTTGTAGTTTGAGTTAGACGGAACGTCATTTATCATATCCGACAAACCAGAATAATTCGTACCTCTTATGCCAAATTTTGGACCAAACATTACATCTGCTCCTACAAGAGCACCATAATCAATGTTGAACACGTCTGCATCAATTGTTCCTGAATCAGAATCATAATCGTCTTTTGCTTCCCATTTACCACCCAGACATTTTCTAATCTGTAAACCACTCACTATGTCAAATTGTTCAGATAATGGAATTGTGATCAATCCCGGTCATGAAGCTTTGCTACCCAATATTCCACTGGAAAATATTGTTGTTAAGGCTGAAGCGATCAAAACTTAAGAGTTATTTTATCTCCATTTATTACACTTTCCAAAACGATAAATATACCAGCATCATTTTCTAATATTTGTGTCCTCTGACCATAAATAACTTTTTGGGGACGTCTGGGAAGCTTGAAACTGAGATCATCAACCGAGATTCTTCCTGAGAACTACGTGCAAGAAACGTCAAAATGTCATTCATCCAAGGTCATAAAATCAAGATCGATGTGGTAGGTGATGAGTTTAGGGTTAGTTAACTCACTCTGCTGTTTTCCCTTAACAGGGCAGAACATGAGAAGAGAAAGTAGAAATTATTTTGGATGACTCTTTTTGCGAGGAGTTCATTCGTTTTTTTGTTATAGTGCAACCAAGTTTTTATTTAATTCTGTTTTTATTAATTTTATGTATGATTTTTCATTTTGTAAAAGTTGTACTCTTTTTTGGAAACAAGCCATCTTTTGTAGCTCTTCCAAAATATTTTGATCATGAAATATTAGTTCTTTATAAGTATTTTCAATTGCTCTTTTTTTATATTCCTTAATTTTTTTATATGGAACGTTGTTAATAATTTTCCAAGAACCATTTTCTTTTCTTCTTTTAAAGTCAATTTCTACAAGTAATCTAGGTGAAATTGCTATCATGATATTTTTGTGATTAAGTAATACTGGAGTATCGGGCAAGGGAAAGCAATGATAATCGGTTTTGAAAATAGACCAATGTGAAATGGCTAATGGTTCTATTAATGCAGATAAGATTTCTGGATTACTCATTGTATTCTTTAAAAAAAGAAAGTATTCAAAAAGTTCATTTTCTGCCTTTTTAAAATATTCTATTGAAGCGTTTAGAAATGCATGCCCTCGCATAAACTGACAAACAATAAACGTTGATAAATCACCAATATCGCATCTGCTATTTATTTTTTCAGTTTGAACAACTTTTAATAAAGTGTCAAAAGTTGGAGTAGATTCAAAACTATCAAAAATTTGTTCTAAAGGCATAATCAGGTCACAAGGATCTTGTTCAAGATATTCACTTAATTCGCTTAGTTTATTGGGATAATTCTTTTTGCAAAAATCAATCATCATGGTAGGTGTTATTGTCGCATATCCAATTTTCGTTTCTACATGAACTTTTTCAGTAATTGTTTTAAATATTTTATTGGATTTTATATTCAGTGAGTAGATCTCTTGTTTACGAGCATTTAAATTACTTGAGATGCTACATATCTTACTTTTGTAATAATTCTCATTCCAGTAAGCTATCCATTTACATGGATTGGTATGATTGTTTTTCGTAAGTTTCAATTTTCTCCTTCGACTCCGCTCAGGATGATTAAGATTCTTTTGTTCGTTTTTTATTCGTAGTTTATTATTCGTGTTTTTTCGATCTAATCAGCTAATAATTTCAACATCCAAAAAGTAGATTCTAACGCAAGTCCATTTTTTGATTTCCTATTTTCACCGAGGCCCATATGATAGCCAGTGATAAAATAAGAGTTATTTTTCTCGTTAAGATATTCTTTTGGGAAAAGATATGTTCCATTTTTTTGCTTGAATTGCTCTAAATGTTGTAAACAATTTTTATACCATTTACTTTCTCGAGCACCTTTAAAAGGTCTCATAAGGATCATACGAGTTACAATATTCTGCTTGTGAAATTCATTAAGATTAAAATTGGAAAACCCAGGTAGCCAAACATTCCAACCCAACACAGTATACCGTTTTACTCCAGCCATAACTATTCCGTAACCATCTGGGAATTTTTGATATTTTTCATTTAAAATATAGGAAATAATTTGATCGATCTTATCAGGGAATTCGTCATAAAATGCTGAGAATGTAAGAAGATCATGTATCCATGGTAGTTTGAATTTTCCATCAAGATATAATTCAGGATCAATAAGTGGATGATCATCAAAGGCTTTAGAAATTCCCTTATAATTAGCTTTATCAGCGAAAATTGAAAAATTATTATCTTTAGTAAAATTGTAGATCATATTGATCCGTTCTCGAACAAATGTACTGACGGGTTCAATATCTTTAAAACCCGAAGCAGATAAAAATGAAGCAATAAGATTTTCATAGAAGAAATCAATAGGATTCTCAATTGGTTCTTCTGATTCTGTTTCAATACTTTCTTTTAACCATTTCACATATGATTTTGATGAATCTTCCAATTTATTAAATCCAGCTTTGATACCCATGAAGATAAGTTTACCCATGGCATTTTCGAAGCAATAATCATAGCTGCCATGTATATAATTTAGCCTTCGCTTATCTTTTAAGCACTTCATCCAATAATGAGCTTTTGGTGTTTTCATTAATTCAGTTCTTAAAGAAGAAATATTGTACTCAGACTTATCATTAGCAAGTTCTGTTGCCGTGCGATATCGAATTACCGCATCTCCGTTTTCAAAAAGCCAGTCAATTAGTTCATTTTTATTCATTCATTTTCCTTAATACTATTTAATTCACTAATGTATTGAAAATAATATAGATATAATGTCAATAAAAAAAAAGAGGTGGAAATAAACCACCTCTAATTATTTGCGTAGTTAAATGGTTATTTTAGTAAAATACATTTCCCTATGAATAACTGTAAATCAGCCTTTAATTTATAAAGATAGATACCTGAAGCTATCGAACGATCATCATCATCATCACCATTCCATTCTATTGAATGCTCTCCAGCAGATAGTTTTTCTTGGATCAAGGTTTTTATCAACTGTCCTTTCACGTTGAAAATTTGTATCGTAACATCTGAATCCCCAGCAAGATCAAATCGTATGGATGTGCTGGGGTTGAATGGATTAGGATAATTTCCGTGTAATTTTGTTACTAATGGAATTAATCCATTTCCACTGCTTGTTAATTCAATAGTAACTACATTTGATGATTCAGATTCTTGCCCATCAGAATAAATTGCTGTTACATAGTATTCATAAATAGCTATTATAAGGTCTTCATCTGTGTATGTAAGTTCATTAATTTCAGCAATTTCAACTTCATCTCTATATACTTTGTAGGATGTTACTTCTCTTGTAGTTTGGGGCTCATCCCATTCTAAGATAATATCATTATATTCAATTGTATATGTAAGGTTTTGTGGAGCAAAACAATAGTTCAAAACAACATCTAGAGTAGTAATCTGTTCTGAAATGACTTCTACATCTTCGATTGTTACAGATTCGTATGTAGGCAAAGAAAATGTTACATCATATAATCCTGGAATTAATTCAGCAGTGTAATATCCTGTTGGGTCAACTGTTACGGTTGTTGTTCCTATTTGAACGGATGTAGCATTTACACTTCCAGCTCCACCATTTAAAGTGATCGTACCTTCTAAAATACCGTTGCCTACAGCTTCTCCACCGGAAACGCAGATAACAGCTCCATTCCTGCTTCCCATAATCATTTCCCAGGATCCATCACCTGCAATGTCTGGAATTCCGCCAATTGCATCACAGGCTGAACCAACTGGAGTTTGAGAAAGTATATTACCTGTTGCGCCATCCATAAAATAACCAAAGTTATTGCCGAATAATGTTCCCCAGACAACATCGTTGATTCCGTCTCCTGTGATGTCACCGATTTTATCTACAACCCAGGGTTGATCTGCCACAGGTTGCAGCCAGATGTTATCACCGGTGTGACCATCAATCACGATTGCATTATCTTGTGTGCTGCGGGCTATGGCAATATCGGGATGTCCGTTTCCGTTTACATCGTTCAGTTTTTCAAAGCGAATGATCAATCCACTTCCAATTGAACCACTCCATTCCATAGATCCATTGGATGTATCAATTCCATAGTAATTTCCACCGAAATCTCCAACAACAACATCATTGATCCCGTTTCCGGAAAAATCATCAACTTCTGCCAATGCCCAAACTGAACTTCCTCCAGTTGTGAATTCCCAGAGCTGTGAACCATTAGTTCCACTGATTCCCCAGATTTTACCCTCAGTTTCGTAGGAATTGGAACCACCGCCGATTGCATCAGGAACTCCATCATTATTAATATCGGAAATTCCAATACAACTGAATTTTGGCCCGGCTAAATAAAAATTCCAAAGCTCACTACCATTTGTACCATCCAAACACATAACTCTTTGGGCATCACTACCTGCTGCTGCCAGAACATCTTGAATGCCGTCATTATTATAATCATAGGAAACATCTACCTGGTAAACCCAACCTCCAACATCACCGTAAATACTTGTATTAAATGTCCAGATCAGTTGCCCGGTTTTCCCTGAAATAGCTCTTACTGCTCTATCTCCACCAGTTGTACCTACGATTACATCATCGTATCCGTCTGAATCAATATCCTCAATAATTTTCAGAGCGTTCTGATTATAGATATTTCCGGAATAGATTTCTGTTTCCCACATTACATCACCTGTAACAGATGCATTGCCATTAAAGCAGCGCACAAAATTATCTTCAGAACAAATAATGACATCACCAACTTCATCACCGTTGATATCTTCTATTGGGGTAATTGCTTTAGGGCTGTTGTCATATCCGGTATTTATCTGGTATTGCCAAAGTATAGAACCAATGGCATATTGAGTGTTGTCACCAGTTCCTGTAAGAGCGATATCGGTAGTAAGTGCAGCAGGATCATTACTGTAGATCGTGCAAATTGCGTTTATGGTTCCAGAAGATTGTGGATTAAACCAGATCCTGACATCAACTTCACTGGTTGGTATAATTATTAGTGGAAGTTCAACAGTTTCATCCAAAATGTATTGAGTGTCGTCAAATTCAAATTGGGTTATTTCTAAATTGCCAGAACCTTGATTACTAATGTTAAGATATCTTCCGGTAATAGCACCTATACGTACAGATCCAAAGTTAATAGAATTTGGTGTGACTACAATTTGGGGACCGTCATTTACAGCTATTCCAACTAAAGAAATTTCTGCTTCGGGATTTAAAGGATCATTTGAAGAAATCGTTCCAATTGCATCTAATATACCTGGTTCCTGTGGTGAATAAGGGATACTGCAATTTACAGATTCATCTGATGGAATAGTGAACGAGGTTCCAGTCCCCCAAAAAACATATTCAGCTCCCTGACCCGTAATATCTTCAAATGCTACTAAAAGATCTGCTATTCCACTATTGGAAATTGTAAACTCACCATAAACCATTTCACCAACAGTTACAGTTCCATAATCTACCAAGGTTGGATTAATATTCATTTGAGGATTTCCTGCACCTTCAAAATCTACTTTATAAAGAAAATCATAATCTCCAGAACCATTATCACAATACCAAAGATATTGTCCATCCCAGACTATTCCTGCGGGATCAGTACCTTCGGAAGAGTGAAAATCTAATATCGTTCCAGAAGTATCAACTTTGTATAAAGCATCATCATAATAGTCTGCAATCCAGATATCACTTCCATGCATGCACAAATCCCATGGTTGTTCAGTGGTGCCTGGGAGTTCAAAGTTAAATTGCTGTAACACAGTACCTGTATTGTCAACTTGATAGATTATACTCGGATTATCCGGGTAGTAGGTTGCAACCCAATAATCTCCATTATCGTAGGCAATACCAGACATATAATGAGCTGGAAGATCAAATTCGGATAAGATATTTCCTGACATATCATACTGATAGGCAGCGGCAGGTTCGTATGTACCATTACGATGATCTGTTAACCAGAGGTTAGTTCCGTCGAAACTCATGCCATATGCATCTTCCAGAACCGGATCACTGAATTGGAGTTGATAAGTCCCGTCAGCTGGATCAATTTGGTAGACTTCATCTCCATTAGCTCCATAAATGCCGCAATAAAGATATGTGCCGTCATAAGCAAGTCCTGATGCGCCTTCGGGAATTGAGTAGGTTTGTACAACTGTCCATTCAGCAGATAAAATTGCTGTAAATAATAAGAATAAGAGGATTAACTTTTTTTTCATTTTTTCTCCTTGTAATAAAATACTTTAATTATTAATAAATTAAAAAAAAAATAAGTATAATGTCAAGGAAGATAATTACTACTTAGATTAATAATTTTTTTTTTACTGGACGGATTAATTTAGTTTGAACTATTATAACTCACATATAAATAATTTTATCAAAAATTTTATAAAATGAATTTTGGGAGGATAAATGAAAAAATTGGTTTTAATAACATTTCTAATTCTACTTTTAATTAGTTGTTCAATACCCGAAAATTTGGGCATCCCTACTTGGACTTCAAAATTTCAGCTATACATTCTGAATGACACGTATGAGGCAATACAATTAGCAGAAGAGGATTCTGTATTAATCGCTAATGGTGATTCGATTAGTTTTTACGAAACAATGAGTGAAACTGGTGATCTTGTTTTTTCAACAAATGTAATCGAAGATAATGATAACATGAGTATTGGAAACATTGGGATCGATGATCCGAATCCTACTATTACTTCAATTCCATTAAGTGAGATTGCACCAGAACTGCAAAATGGTACAATCCCAGCACCCGGAATTGAACCTTTTGAAATGCCGGATATTCTAAAAGACGATTTGGAACCTTTTGATGAATTTTTAGAAATTCAATTTATTTCAGGACAAATGCAGTTTTCTCTTACAAATAATACCTGCATCTGGTTTGGAGACATAAACATTGGACATCCCTTAATAGTCAGTGTTCTCGATGTGAATGATAATGTGATTTTATCTCATGAATTTTCGCAAGACATACCACCGGATAGCACGATCACAATCATAGAATCTGCAGATCTTGCTGGAATTACAATGTATAACGAAATTAAGGTTCTCACGACCGGCTACAGTCGGGGATCTGGTGGTTTAGAAGCTATTGTATATGTTGATGCAACGATTGATATTATGGTTGCTGTATTAGATCCGATCGCACAATATACAAACGCTCAAATTCCTGAACAAACAACTAGTGACACTATATATGTAACTTTAGATGAAGATGTTACAATCTATCAGGCAACGCTTTCATACGACGATCAAAACATTACGATCGATATTGCAAATGATATTGACTTGGAAATGGTTGCAACGGTTTATATCGAAGAGTTAACTCTACCTACAAATGCCGAATCTTTTACATACACAATGAATATACCTGCCAGCGGTGGATTTGGTCAAACTTCTTATGTAACAGAAATTATTAATATTGATGGTGCAGTTTTAGGTGATGGCATTACATTGTTAGATAGCCTGAAAATTATAATTGATGCAATTACAGCTGATACAGGTGATGATTATCGGGAGATAAATTCTTCTGATGTATTCGATATTCAAACAACTGTAGATGAGCTTGAATTTGCTTACTTTCAAGGAATATTAGATCCACGGGAACAAGACGAGGTTACTGGAGATGAAGTCATTGATATTGACTATCCATATATTACTGGTGAGTTTGCAATTGCCGGATACAGTGAAATTCGATTTGTTGTTGATACTCCTGTCCCAGCAATGCTTACTATTAATCTGAATGCTATTAATAGTGATGGAGATATAGAACAATTAGTCGATATCAATGGTGAAATTCCGATATTGGATATTACCGCAGGTGGAACAATTGTTGTGTTATCTTCGGATGAATACAACATCAATGAATTTATCTCTATCTTACCTGATAGTGTCTGGTACACTATTTATCCGATTATTGGAGATTCTGAAAATATGATTGAATATAATCAAGGTGATGTGATTGAAACAGAAATCATAATAGAAGCACAGCTGGATATCGAGGCTGATTGCTGGATAATTCCCAAAAATGGTGATGGTGAGCCGGAAGTTCAAATGATCGAAACGGATGGAATAGATGAAAATCAATTAGACGCATTTATCAGCGCAACATTAACGTTGGGTCATATAAATACTTTGGGGATGGATACAAGCATCGAGATCTTAATCTCTGAGCAGAGATATACTGATTTCTCAGTAATTGCAGCAGCGGATACTAATTCAACAATCTTCAAAATAATTGAAGTACCTTTAATTGAACAATCAACAGGACCTGATTTCAAACAAATTCCAGTAGAAATTAATCGAAGTGACTTGGATTTTTTCAAAGAAGATTCAGTTTTTGTGATTCCCAGAATTCTGCTCCAATCGGAAGAAGGCACTCCTTTCTCCGGTTCAATTCAATTACAGGGATTGATGGAGATTGAGTTCGAAGTAAGCAGCGGATTAACGGAATAAGGTGGAAATGATGAGAAGAATAATAATTACGATTTCAATTTTAGTGTTAAGTTATTCATTGTTTGCAAATTTTAATTTCTTTCCTGATAATCCAGCTAACATAGCCAACAGAAATTATTCACAGATCACATTTCCAGGTCTTACTTATGAATTTAATGTAAATAACTCTCTCTTAAGATTTGATGATATTAACCTATTCCAAGAAGGTAGAAGGCTAAAAGAAAGTGAAAAAACAATGTTAACAAGTGACAATATTGATTTATATGGAAATTTTAATACCACATTGGTTGATTTTGGCAAAGAAAATTGGAATTTCTCAATAAAAACAATTGTTACATTCGATGTAGAATTACTGGATAAAATGTATACCAAACTTGTATTTTATGGTAACGAGAGTGATGTTGTTTATGTCAGTCATAACAGCGAGGGAAGTAAAGCTTTTGCATTTTGTAAAGCAAGTTTAGATTATGCCTACCCTGAAGCTTTGAATTTGGGAATGATACCCAGGTTATTCCCTTTTGAAACAGAAAATAAATTTGTATCTGGGTTACGTGATCTTCCCGTATATGTTGGCGGCAAAATCAATCTTAATTACTCTTTGGTTTATGCAGGAGTAGTTGAAAGCAGACAGGAATTTGGCACCTTACCCGACAGCACTTTTTATGATATTTATACGCGTTTTCTGTATACTGATGAAGATTATAGCGGAAAACTTAATCCCAGTTTTGGGTTTGGTCTTAAGGTTCCATTTTACTCTGGATTCTTTCATTTAAGTATGGATAATATTTTTCTTCAATTGCGATATGAAGATCTTGCAGGAGGAGAATATTCGAAAGTTGTAACTGATTCTCTTCTTTGGCTTCAAGAAGGTCATGAAGCATTTGAATATGAGAATATTGAAAATGATTCGATCCATGCAGAAAGTAAAACATTAAAGATTAATCCATCTTTCTGCATAGGTGCAGAATATCAGTTTTTCAACAAACTGGATGTTATGATGCGTTATACTAATAATCAATTTGCTTATATAGATAGGTTTTATACTGCAGCGGGCATCCAGTATGGTAAAATCCCACTTCAGATAGGACTGGGTTATGATGAAAATGTATACTTTCAGTTTAAAACCGGTTTAAATTTCAATAAATTTGAATGGATGATTGGATCTACTTTTTATCATGGTTTTTTTCGTTATGCTAAAGGGATTGGATTTCAATCCGCGATTAAGATAAAATATTAGAATTGGTAACCAATTAGATAATAAACAGCCTGTATGCTTGCAGGCTGTTTATTATAACAATCCCCATCTTTTTCTGAAAAACAATTCCATACAGAATGCGAATAAGAAGAGAGCGATAAGATACCATTTTTTATAAATTGGGATTTCAAATTTTAATTTGATGATTTCTTTTTTTGCTTTAGGAATCTCAAGATCACTCATATTTTCAATAAATTTGCCATTAGTTTTATTTGATATATAAGATAACAAGGATAAATTTATTCCATTATCTCGACTTTCAGGGGAATTTTGTGAGATTATGAATTCACCTTCTGTTTGCAAATTAGATATTTTGTCTGAGATTATAAAATTATATTTTCCTGATTGTAGATCAGAAATTTTTATTGAGTGTTTATTATTCTCTTTCAAAAAAAAACTTTGATAAACAATTTCACTCTCAGAATTTGTAACAGATATTTTTGCATTCATCTCTGTAATTGGGGAAAGTGTTTCGTCAAATGCAAGCAGGTTAATATTTATATCCTCACCGAGGTAGAAAGAATTCTTATCTAGTGATGCATAAAACCGATCAGAGCTTGTTTGTCCTAACCAAGAAAAAATGTTATGCATCAAATTATTATATCTATTATTGGAATTCCACAACTGCCATTTCCAAAGATCTAAGAAAGCAAAATGTAAGATTTTTCCATTCACAATATTTTTAAATAATATTGCAGGACTTCTCTCATCATTATTAAATTGTGCAAGTACTTTTGCCTCTATTTTTGAATTAACATAGTAATATGAAACAGGAGGGATATTCTTTAATTCTTTTTTTTCAACTGAAGAAAACGTGCTAAATTGTTCACTTAGTTTGGTAAGTGCAAAAGTAGATTTAAAAATTCGATTTATACCGGATGAAATAGCTGGTGAAATATTTTCTAACTCAATTATTGGTTTTCCAACAATGAAAAGACCTCCGCCATTTCTGACAAATCTATCAATTAATATTACTTCATTTTCAGAGAAATTTAGATTACCATAATTGATAAGTGTAAGAACATTAATATTATCCATTTCAGTTTCAAAACGTGTACTTTTATTACCAAACTGCAGCTGGTTCTTTTTCAATAAAAATTTGCTCTGCCAGTGTTGATTGTGATTTACTGCACTAATGATAAATTTTACATCCCAGTTTAAAATATCGGATATTAATAAAACTTTAGAGCGGTCACGTTTAACCTGAATAGCACTACTAAGGAGATTATTCTCTGTATTTGTTTCAGTAGAATTAGTAGTTATTTTTAAACTGATTGGAGTAAAATCAGTACTTTGAAATGATGTGTCAAAATTAATTTGCAGGAAATCTATTCCATTAAGATCAACCACTTTTTCATTGATCAACAAATCATCAGTATAAAGTTCAACTTTTGCTTTACCTTCATAATTTCCAGCAGTAATTGTAGCTTCAATCGGTGTGATCTCATTTCTGTAAACTGATTTATTATGTTTAATGTCTGTTAATTCAATATCAAAATCATCAGATTGGAAATGAGGGTCAATGGCATAAACTGGGATATTCTGGTTTCCGATCATCTCAAATTCTTCATCATTGAACCAGCCATCAGAAAGTAAAAAAATAGCTTCAATATTGTTTGAATCAATTTTTTTAAAGACCTGTAAAAATGTTTTGCTCAGGTTCGTAGATGTTTTATTACCATTAATTCCATTAGCAAAATCAAAATTGATAATATTATAATCTTTTGATCCGATTATAGTTTCAATTTTATTATTAAAGTCTTTGAAGATTTCAGATTTTGTTTGTTTTTTACCAAATTGTTGCATGCTTTCAGAGACATCATTTAGTATAACAACAGAAGGTCTTACAGCTTTATCATGGAAGAAATAGAGTATTGGATTTAGTAGCAATAAAAATAAAATTATGATTGCAATAGAACGCAAACTGATCAATAATATTTTTTGCCAGTTATTAATTACAGGGATGGTTTTTTTATAAAAAAAAGAGATCAGAATAATTGAGATTATTGCTAATATTATTATCATGATTACCAATTTTGATCGGCTTGAGCGTTTGTAAAAATAAAATTATCTTTTTTTAAATAATTATTTATTTTAATGGGCAGATATTTTAACTTTTTTTCTTTTTTTATTTCCTTAAGCATTTGTGAATCGAAACCTTTAAACAATGAAATATCACGTGGCGAAATTTCTAGTGTTTTATTTTCAAAACAATTAAGTATTTCAATCTTAAGCATATCAGCTCTTATCAATTCTCCAAATGATTGATGATATGGTCCTGCTATAATATTTTCTTTATCAATATCCGAATGCAATCCCACTTTAATTACCTTTATTTTTTTTCCTCTAAACCTGTTTATCATTTCTGATGTTATCAAAATTGATTCTTTCAATGAAAGAGTAGAATAATTTCCTGAATTAAACCAGTTTTCAAGTTCAGTATTTTTTAGTACGATTGTCGGATAGATCCTTACAAAAGTTGGTTTAAGATTAATAGTTGTTTCAATTGTCGTTTTAAGAGATTCAGAATTAAATCCGGGAAGTCCCGGCATCAATTGAATGCCCAGTAAAAAATTATTTTTCTTGATCAGGTTGCAGGATTCTATAGCAGTTTGAGCAATATATCCGCGTTTCGTAGCTTTGAGTACAGAATCGTCAAAACTCTGAATTCCCAGCTCAATTGTCTGAACGTTGTTTTTTTTACAAAAATCTAAAATTTCCTGATCTATTGAATCGGGTCTGGTAGAAATTCTGATACCGCTTATCAAATCTTTGTGTTTATTTACTGCATCTAAATATGCTTGTTGCAGTTTAAATGACAGTTTAGTAAATGTGCCACCAAAAAAAGCGATCTCTTTTTCTTCCAATTCATTATTCTCACAGAATTTTCTTACATTCTCCGAAATTGATTGAACTGAATGGATTTTACTTTTTGTTATTGTCAATTGATCACAATAAATGCAGTTGAAAGGACATCCGAGATGAGGTATGAAAATTGGATAAATCTTCATTATAGTTCAGGGTTATAATCCCAATTTGTTACAGGCATGTTTTGCTGCTTCCTGCTGGGCTGCTTTTTTGCTTAGACCTGTTCCTAAACCATAAGTATTATCTTTTATCAAAACCTTAACCGTAAATATTTTTTCATGTTCCGGTCCCTCAGCTTTTAAAATATGATAATCTGGAGCTGCATGGAATTCTGCTTGTGTATATTCTTGAAGCATACTCTTGTAATCTGTTAGATGTCCTTTTTTAAGGTATGTAGAATAATTATTCAGAATGAATTTAACTATGAATTTTCGAGCTTTTTCAATGTTTCCATCAAGGTAAATTGCGCAGATCAGAGATTCCATTGTATTTGAAAGAATTGAATTTAATCCACCTTTTCCTGCTGATTCAGTATTGAAGATTACGTAATCTTTAAGTTTTAATTTGCTTGAAACCAGAGCCAACATCTTCCTCGAAACGATCTTAGATTTTAATTTTGAAAGTTCACCCTCGGTATATTCCGAAAATTCAAGAAACAGTTCTTCCGACACGATCAAGCCCAAAACAGAATCACCCAGGAATTCCATTCTTTCAAAAGGTGATCCCTTTGTATTCAAGGGTTCTCTAGAAGTGTGTGTAAGTGCAGCGATTAGAAGAGAAAGGTTATTAAAATTATAGCCAATGATCTTCTGAAATTTATTAAGATCAGAATGAGCAGAATCTTTAGTAGATATTTGTGAAATTAGAGATTTAATTATATTTTTCAAAATAGAATAAAGTGAATTAATTGATGCAATTCAATTTTATTTAATAAATTTTTTAAAGATAACTACTCCGTTATGACCACCAAATCCAAGAGCATTACTTAAAGCGTAGTTCACTTCCATCTCAATAGCTTTATTAGGAATATAATTAAGATCACAAGCTGGATCAGGGTTTTCGTAGTTAATAGTTGGATGTAATTTGCCAGTTGTAATAGATTTACAGCAAACAATAGCTTCAATAGCAGCAGCAGAACCAAGAGTGTGACCAATCATAGATTTTGTAGAACTGATCTTTACTTTTCTAGCATACTCACCAAAAACAGTCTTTATTGCAGCTGTTTCATTCGAGTCATTTAAGAGTGTTGACGTTCCATGAGCATTTATATAATCTATTTCTTCTGGGTTTATTCCAGCATCACTGATAGCTATTTGCATAGCCCGTGCTCCACCTTCACCATTTTCTGCTGGAGCTGTTATGTGAAAAGCATCGCTAGTAGCACCATAGCCCACTATCTCGGCATATATTTTAGCACCACGATTAACAGCATGTTCCATCTCTTCCAAAACTATTACTCCACCACCTTCAGCCATAATAAATCCATCACGATCTTTATCAAATGGGCGACATGCTTTCTGTGGCTCATTGTTACGAGTTGATAGAGCTCTCATAGAACAGAATCCAGCTACTGCTAAAGGAGTAACAGAACCTTCAGCTCCACCTGTAAGCATAATATCTGCATCACCATATTGAATTGAGCGGAATGCAGTTCCA
>Ga0307992_1000861_pt1 | contig 18584 bp, 20 predicted proteins | sample EllFjometagen133_FD_203162 | JGI IMG/M metagenome (GOLD analysis project Ga0307992, IMG submission 203162) | Marine microbial communities from Ellis Fjord, Antarctic Ocean - #133 | ecosystem: Environmental > Aquatic > Marine > Unclassified | place: Southern Ocean | collected 2014-10-08
TCCTCTAGTATACATAGCTTTTTTCATAGTCAAAGTACTGTCTTACTGTTTAAAAAATTTACAAGGCATGAGTTTAAATTAAAATTAGAGAAAAAATTAAATTACTCATCTAAGTTTGCTAACAAGTCTTTTGTTTTAACAGGGTCTCTTTCTAGTTTGACAAGAGATGAAGCTAAAGATAGAATTAAAGTATTGGGGTCTAAAGTAAGCTCTAGTATATCAAAAAATACTGATTTTTTAGTTTTGGGTAAAGATTCGGGTAGTAAGTATATTAAGGCAAAAAATTTAGGAGTGAAAATTATTAATGAACAGGAGTTTTTAGAGATGACCAAGTAATTAAATGTATAAAGTTTATGAAATTATCTAAAGAAGAAGTTTTAAAAATAGCTAATTTGGCTAAACTAAAATTAAGTAAACAAGAAATCACTAAATTTCAGCTGGAATTATCTGATATCCTGGTTTTTGTTTCCTCACTTGATGAAGCAGAAACAAACAGAGACTATAGTTCTAGCAGTAGTGACTTGGAAAATATTTTTAGAGAGGATGAAGTAAAAGTTTTTTCTCCAGAGGATAGAGAAAAGATGCTCTCACAAAGCCCTTACTATAATCAGGGGACTATTAAAGTTAAAAGAATATTAAACTAATGAAGTTAAATGAATTAACTCTAGTTCAGGCTAGAGAAAAATTGGATAAGCGGGAAATTAGTAGTCAAGAGTTGACCCTGGCTTGTTTAAAGCAAATTGAAACCTATAATGATAAATTAAAGGCTTGTTTAACTTTAACTAAGGAATTGGCAATTTCTCAAGCGAAAGAGGCGGATAAGAGATTAAAACAAGGGGAGAAAGGGTCTCTATTAGGTATTCCTTATTTAGCTAAAGACAATCTTTTAACTAAAGGTATTAGAACAACAGCGGGCTCTAAAATGTTGGAAAATTACATTGCTCCCTACAGTGCTACGGTTATAGATAGGCTGGATAAGGCAGGGGCAGCTCTACTAGGTAAAACTAATTTAGATGAGTTTGCTCAAGGCTCTTCCACGGAAAATAGTTATTTTGGACCTAGTTTAAACCCATGGGATATAAGCAGAACTCCTGGAGGGTCCTCTGGTGGCTCAGCCTCAGCTCTAGCGGCTAATTTTTGTATATTTGCCTTAGGATCTGATACAGGTGGTTCTATTCGTCAACCAGCTAGTTTTTGCTCTCTGACAGGTCTGAAACCTAGTTATGCTAGAGTTTCTCGCTATGGATTAATTTCTATGACCTCTTCAACTGATGTAATAGGGCCTTTAACAAAAACAGCTTTAGATGCAGAAATGGTTTTTTCGGTTATCTCAGGAAGTGACAGTCTTGATGCTAGTAGTTTAGGCTCACAATATAGTAGTCAAAATATAGAGAAATTAAGTAATTTTAAAATTGCTTTAGTCAAAGAATATGAAGAATCATTAAGTGATAAAGCTAGAGAGTCTTTTACTAAATCTAAATTAGAGCTAGAAGCTCTAGGTTGCCAGTTTATAGATATCTCTTTACCTAATATTAAACATGCCGTGGCTGTATACTACATAATAACTCCGGCTGAGATAAGTTCAAACTTAGCTCGTTTTGATGGACTTCGCTATGGCTTTAGCCAAAAAGAAGCTAAAGATTTAAAGGACTATTATCTAGAAACTAGAGGAGAGGGTTTTGGTGATGAAGTTAAAAGAAGAATAATGACAGGAACTTATGTTTTAAGTGCAGGTTATTTTGATGCTTATTACAAAAAAGCTCAAAGACTGAGAGAAAGCATTATTTTAGATTTTAAAAAAGCTTTTAAGAAAGTAGATTTAGTCTTAAGCCCCAGTGCTACTTCCGAAGCCTTTAAATTTGGTGAAAAAGCTAGTCCTTTAGATATGTATGTTGAGGACAAATTTTTAGCTGGTCCTTCTTTAGCCGGTCTTCCAGCTATATCTTTACCTAGTTCACCTATAGATGATTTACCTTTTGGTTTGCAAATGATAGCTCCTAAAAATTGTGAGGATAGACTATTTAGCTTAGCTAAACTCTGGCAGGAGAAAACTAATTATCATAAAGCTATAGCTAAGTTAGTTTAAAATTTAAAAAATTAATTTAATTTATTTTAAAAATATGGAAAAGAAAACTAATATGAAATTATTTTGGTCAGTTTTAGTTGCTATACTAGTAGTAGCAGTAATTTTAAGAATTGTCTTATTTTTAAATAAAGATAAAGAAATAGTGGATAATAATACTAAGGAAATAGTAGATTTAATGGAAGCTAATAGTTCTGCCGTGGTAATAGCTTCAAGTTATAGAGCTCAAAAAATTAGAGAAATTGATAAAAATGATATTTATTTAGGTTCCTTAGAAGCTCCCTTACAAGTTATCGTTTATGAGGACTATAGTGACAAGATAAATGCTAGCTATAGAGAGAGTATTGATACTTTAAAAGATGAATTTTCTGATGAGTTAGTAATCGCTTTTCGTCCATTTTATATAAGTAGTCGTGGTGAAGCTCCTGAGATAAGTCAGGCTCTATGGTGTGCTAATGATCAAGATAAATTCTACGAGTTGAGAAAAAAAATATATGAGCGAGTAGAACAAGATAGTTTTTCTTTAATGGAATTAAATAGTTTAGCCTCTGAACTAGAATTTGATACGAAGCAGTTCAGTGATTGTGTAGAAACTTTTAAATATAGGGATAAGGTAAATGCCTTAGCCTTAGAAGCTAAAACCTTTGCAGTTACAGGCGCCCCAACTACCTTCATAGCTAATAGTTTAATTATTGGAGCTAGAGAATGGGAAGACGTGGTAGATTCTAATAATGAATTAGTAGAAGGACTAGGAACTATTGTGAGTAAATACTTAGAGAATTAATAATTTTAAGGTAAAATATATAAGAAGATAAGCAGAAGGAAGGATGGCTGAGTGGTCGAAGGCGCTTGCTTGGAGTGCAAGTGTACCAGAAATGGTACCCTGGGTTCGAATCCCAGTCCTTCCGCACTGATAAAAAATCGCTTTTATTCTTGATTTTAGAGATAGTCAAATATGGCTCTTTAAAACTAAGATTAGCGATTTTTTTATTTCTAAATTGAGCGTTCCAAAGTAGGGTTTTTGTGATTACTTCTTGTTTCTTGTTTTTTCTTATCTCAAACTCCTTTTTAGCTTGAATAGGGTATAAAAAGATGTTTTTTATCCGTTCCAAAGTAATTTCACTATTATTCTCTTTTTGTTGTTTTAAGTCTTTTAAGTCTTTTTTAAATTGCACAATTTCATTATTAAGTATCTTTTCTTTTTGGTCATAGACTTCTTTAGCTAGGTTGCCATCTAGGTATAGGTCTAGGAGCTTGTTTTGCCTGTTCTCTGCTTGTTCAATAGACTTCTGTATACTTTGCTTAGCTTGTTCTAAATATTCGTCTGTTTCGCCTAGTTTCTCTTTATTTGCTTGATAGCACATATTGATTATCTTCTCATCAATAATCACATCATCAAACATTTTGCTTAGTTCTTTAGAAACATCTTCTTCTTTTAAATATGTTTTGTGTTCATTACATATTCCTTTGCCATTAGTACAATAATAATATGTATGTTTGCTCTTCTTTTTGCTAGCAGTCAAAACACAGCCACAAGTATCACATTTTAAAACTCCACGATAGGTAAAGTGTAGCTTTTGTTTTTTGGTATGAGCTTTTTTATTTAAAACATCTTGAACAGTGTTAAAGATGCTCTTAGATATTATTGGTTTATGATTACCTAGATATTCTTTGTCATATTTTCGCATGATTCCGTAATAGAAAGGATTGCTTAGAATATCATGTATTTTACTTTTGTGATATTTATATCCTCCACGACTTCTAAAACCTTGCTTAAATAATGTATTAGCAATTTCCTTAACACTCTTGTCGCCAGTCGCATACATAGTAAATATTTTCTTAATATATTTTTCCCTATCTTTATCAATTAGAATTCCACCTTTTCCATCATTTAAATATCCCAAGGGTGCTTTGTTAGCCCAACCACCTTTTTCTAACTTAGTTATAATCCCACGCTTAACATTTTTAGATAGATCTAAAATATATTGATTAGCCATTCCACTCTCAACATTAAAAAGCAATACATTATCAGACGGTAAATATTGTCTATCAATAGTTTGAATTATTTTTAATTGGTCTTGTTGTAGAAGCCATTGAATAGTTGCGCTATCTATTGGATTACGAGATAGTCTATCAATTTTCCAACATAAAATACCTAGTTCATCTTCCTTGCTTCTTTTAATGTATTTAATCATTTCAGTAAACAAAGGCCTGTTATCAGGTTTTTTAGAAGATTTACTTTCGGTATAAGTCTTAACAACTTCCAAACCTAAATTAGAAGCTAACTTTTTCATTTCATTAACTTGGCTTTCTAAAGATAAAACTTGTTTACCTTTATCTTCGCTTGATTTTCTACAATACAAAATGTATTTCATATATTTAAAATTTAATAACAAAAAGGGACGGTTCTGGCTAAACCAACGCAATTACCCGAAGATAACTTTTGTCGGACAGAAACCGCCCCTTTTTGGGGACAAAAATAAATAAAATCCTCGGGCTTTAATTGTATTGGTTTAGCACTCATATATTAACATAATCATTTATTTTTTAGCAAATCAGTTTTTAGGGAATAGGCAGTATATTTAATCTTTCCTGCCCACTCACTCTCAAAAGTTTTTTCAAATTTAAGGGGTAATTCTTTAACATATTTATTAAAGAATATTATTGCTTCCATTCCTGTTAATTCAACTGGCTTATTTAGATTTCTTGAACAAAAGAATTTCTTTTTGCCAAACATTCTTTTATCAAACATATCTTTGCTAAGATATTTACAAAAGTAAGCTCCCATATTATCCACCTTATTAACATCTTTTATTTTTACAAAACCATATTTCCAATATCTATTCTGAAACCACCTTTCCCATTCAAACCTATCTCTTTTGATTATTGTTTCAATATTGCAAAGTAGGTGATAGTGAACTGATCCACCTTTTTCTTTCTTATTTCCGTGATAGTCTACATCTTTTTGAAATTCTACTACTGAAATATATTCAAACGCTGGTTTAGTGTGGATTATTCTTTTCATAGCTAGGTGGAATAACTTATTTGCTTCTATTAATTCAGTGGTGCTTTCGGCAAAGGTAAGGGTCAGGAACTTATCTAATTGTGGATTAGCATTAACTGATCTACGAATGTTTGTGCGAGTACGAGAGATGGAAAACTGAGTTTTAGCCGTATATTTAATTTCCCACTCTACTAATTCTTTTAATTCTTTTTTATATTGGTTTATATCCATCTGACCCTTTGATTCTTTGTTTTTCTTCTTTTTTCGTTTTCTTCTTGTATATCCACGAAGAATATCTTTAGTCTGATAATCATAGACTTCAATTTCTTTTCCTGATTTTATAATTTTAAAATTGTAAGCCTCTGTCATATATCTTTAGGATTAAAAAACTTGTCATTTTCATGTGCAGATGTGTGTATATAATCCAGTTAATGTATATGGTTTTTTCTCTCACCAAACTGGCAAAGTTTTGGCGAGAGAAAACATTTAAGCAATACTTAATTTTTAAAGGTATTCATTTTTTGGTCTGCTCTGGCGAGCTATCCCAAAAAAATATAATATCCTTTGAAAAAATTAAGTTAGTCATCGCTTAAAAGATTTTCCATTCCTGTATATAAATCTGCAAAACTATCTAAGTATTTGTCAGCAGTTTCGTGATTAATATCAAGACTACATACTTCTTTAAAGTATGAGATACATTCATTTCTTAATTGTTTTGAATATGTAAACACAAAAAAACCGCTTAAATAATTATGCGGTTATTCTATAAAAAAAGACTTCCACGATTATACATGGAAGTAATTGAGGAATTTTATATTTCTTTTGTTTTAGCTAAGTTTGGGTGGTGTTTTGCGGGAACTTATTTGTTAATAACATATTTAATTGGATTTTGACTTCCTCTTTTCCAGTATTTAGCAACAGACTTATTAATATACTTATCTCGTAAAAATTTAGAAGCAACTTTGCCTTGAAACATATATCTACCTTTTACTTCGGAAGATGGTAGCCATTTATGTATAGAAAAGACCTCTCTAATGATACCACGGTAAACAGAGAAGGCGATTTTAATATCCTCAGCTCTCTTTATATTAATTCTCCATGATTTTCTTGTAGATTCATAAATTTCCACAGTTGACATACTTCTGTTGTATAGATTATTTATGTTGATTAAAATAGCCCGATCTTCAATAATAGCTTCTTCGGCTTCATATTTTATCTTAACATCTTCTAATTTCATTAACCCTTTGTCCTCTGCATTATGACCTTTCATCAAGTTGGTCAGTTTATCTTTTCCTAAAACATCAATAATAGCACTTTCTACTTCAAATGCTTCTTTCTCAGTAAGTTCATGTCTTAAAATATAATGTTTTACTTCGAAGTCACTCTTTTCGATTTCTCTTATTTTTTTAATCTTAGATGTTTCTTTTGTTTTGTTATTCAAGGCTCCCAAAAGATGCTGGTTAATACGATTACCCTTGCCTTTACCAACATAAAAAATTTTATTATTCCTCGGGTCAGCAAGAAGATAAACATAATATCCTAATCTTTCAATTGTTGATTGTGATAAATTATATTTTTTCATATTTTTATTTACCCATCTATTGTATAAGTCTTAGCCTAAATACTTAAGGTATCTTTTATTTATTTTAACATTACCAGTCTTGTTGGTAGTGTAAATTAGAAAATCATCTATATTTATATCTACTCTTATTTTATTTTGTAATCTTTCGCAAGCATTATAGTATTTTTTCCAGTCTTTACTGCTATTGTATTCTAATTCATTTAATTTTTCAGTAGCTATGTCTTTATAGTATATTTCTTCCGTCTTATCATTTTGTTCAAACAGGTATTCTAAAATATAATGTTCAAGAGGGAGGTCTGCCTTCCTTTTTATTTTTATCTGTTTACCCTTGATATGGAGTATGCTTTTTCCTTTATCAAAATATATATTATCTTTGTGTCCTTTAACAAAATCTTCCGTACTTAATTCATTGATTACCTTTTTATTTAAAACAGTAAAAGACATATTATATACCATCCCCTGATTAGAACTCTTAAAAGCCATTTCAACTTTTTCCTTAAACTCATCTATTTTCTTTTTATTTGTTAATGCCTTGTATTCTTCCATGGTTTTATACATAGCGTCTAAAAATGTATAGAAGAATATTGAGTTATCCTCTATATTAGTTTTACCTGTCTGAATATCAAAGTCGGCAAGAGTGGCTGAGCCAGTCATCATGGAATTTAAAGTATCATTTGTTTTGCTATTTTCTTCTGCAAACATAGTTTTCAACACTTTTTCCGTTTTTAAAAACTCCATATATTTATGGATTATAATCATTTTCTTTAAACAATTAGTTTCTGTTTGAAATTCTTTCTCTAATTGTTTTATTTTGTCTATTATTTGAGGGTTTTTCATAATATGAATTTATTATACCACGGATAATGGTTTGGTTGTAGACAGCTAAAAACTGGATAAGGAAATATCCCGTGAAGTATTCTATAATATGACAGGTGTTGCACTTGAATGTTGAATGTACACTACATATGCTTGACAAAATATACGTCTTGTGATATATTATACTAATATAGTTTTTTAAAAATAGAATTAATAACCATATAAAATTCATTATAATGAAAAAAGTAAGTATTGCAGTTTCCGATTTACAGGCTGTATTAACAGCCCTAGAAGAAGGTAAGATTTCTATAAAAGATATTTTAACCTTGATTAACAAAGAAAATGATCAAGTTAAAAAAGATTCTGAAGAAATGATTACCTTAACAGTAGATTATTCCCGCACCCTAAAGCAAATGATTGCCGATGGTAAGTATGATTGGAAGAACGAAAATATTACGGAAAAGAATTTTCCAATTCCAGAAGAAGTGAAAGGCAAAAAAGTAGAAATATCTACTAAACTATTTCATTTCAATCGTGATATTAGCAGTGAAGATGCTAAAAAAGAAATGGATAAGGATGGTTTCCGTCCAGCTACTCTATTTGAGCAACAAGCTTTTGCTCAAAAACATCCTGAGCTACAAAGACAGTTTCCAATTGTTGCCCTCGGTTCTGTTTGGCAGCGCACTCTTGGCTATCGCCTTGTGCCTTGTCTGGATGTCGATGATGTCGAGCGTAGGCTTGGTCTGTTTTGGCTTGTTCGTGGCTGGCGTGCTTACTATCGTTTCTTGGCTGTTCGCAAGTAAGCCCTTGGAACTTTAGACATTTGGTTCTTTTAGTCCCTTGGACACTTAGCTCTTGGATATTAAATCCAAAAAAACTTCAAATCTCGTTTTATGAAAATAGGACGAGATTTTTTTATATAATTATGTTAGAATAAAGTTGGATAGTAGACGAATCAGTCCGCGGTCAAGGCTTCGGACGGTCGAATTCTAAAATAATGTTTTAGCCAGAATGGTTAGTTGTATCTATCTAGCTAGAGAGTTGGATATTATTTTAAAAAATAAAAATACTTGGCACTTTTAGTTGGTAGATTTTAATATCTCAAATGAAATACAGTCCCAACAGAATTGAAGGGACGGTGGTATAGATAACTGAAAGTGATTTTATCGGTTCTGTTTGGCAGAACACTAATGACAATCGCCATGTGCCTTATCTGAATGTCAATGATGACAAGCGTAAGCTTAATCTGAATTGGCTTGATAATGACTGGAATGCTAACTATCGTTTCTTGGCTGTTCGCAAGTGTTTTATTTCCCGTCTTTTTAAAGGCGGGTTTTTAAAATAGTTTTTTCCAGCCACCCATTATTTTACCGATTTCTGCTAATAGGCTGGATAATTGTAAATATTTTTTATTATCCAAAGCTTTGCTCTGCCAGAGAATTTGTAAAAAGAATTTGAGAGAATCAAATTTTATTATCGCTTGATTAATATATTTTATCTTATTATCTTTGCTACTATATTTTGCTGTTAAAATTAATTCTAAAGTGTCGGTAAAAAGATTGTCAATTTTAGCTCCTAAACTATAGCGAGTAAGTCTGGGTAATTGAGTTGAAAAATTGTGCCAAAGTAAATAGGCTGTAGTTAGTTTTTGTAAAATAGAGAAATTTTCTCTGGGGGGGGGTATTATTAGTCATATTTTTATGAAGAAAAAATTAGTTATTAGTTATGAAGATATTATATCATTAGATAATATGTTATTAGCTTGGCAAGAGTTTATTATTGGCAAGAGAAATAGGATGGATGTAATTAAGTTTTCGCTTAATCTTGCTGATAATATTTTACATCTTAATCGCCAACTTGCCAATCTTAAATATTCACATGGCTCTTATCACAGTTTCTATGTTGTAGACCCTAAGTTGAGACATATTCATAAAGCTTCCGTTTTTGATAGACTCATTCATCATGCTATTTACAGAAAGTTATACCCCTTTTTCTCTAAGACCTTTATTGCTCATTCATATTCTTGTCAAACAGGGAAAGGAACACATAGAGCTTTAAGAGATTTTGAAACTATGGCTAATAAGGTTAGCCAGAATAATACAAGGACTTGTTGGATTTTACAATGCGATATTAGAAAATTTTTTGACAGTATTGACCACCGAGTTCTATTAAAGATTTTGGATGATTATATTATAGACAAAAGAATTATTTGGCTTTTAAAAAATATTATTAATAGTTTCGCAGTTAAGCCTAATAAAGGTTTACCATTGGGAAATTTAACTTCGCAGTTACTTGTTAATATTTATATGAATATTTTTGATCAATATGTTAAGCATGAGTTAAAAATAAAATATTATATTCGTTATGCCGATGACTTTGTATTTTTAACAGATGATAGAGATAAGTTAGTATCTATATTGCCCAAAATTGAAACATTTTTATTTGAGAGATTAAAGCTTCGACTTCATCCCCACAAGGTGCATATAAAAACCTTAGTTAATGGCGTTGATTTTCTGGGGTGGATTCATTTTCCTGAATATAAAATCTTGCGAGTTAAGACCAAGAAGAGAATGATGAGAAAAATTAAAGATAATGCTAGGCCTGAAAGTCTAGCTTCATATTTAGGATTATTGAAACATGGAAATAGCTATAAAACTGAGCAAGAATTATTAAATAATTATTGGATTAACTATTATAGCTAGATAACATAATAGCCAATTTTATTAATTTTATTGAAATAAAGACTAACTTTATCTAAAAAAAGTTCCAACATCGTCCCACTCTCCCCGCATACAAAAGAACCTAATTTAGGTTCTTTTATTTTAATTTTATAGAAATTTCATATAGTATTTGATATAATGAATTTAGCTTAAATAAATTTTTATGAAAAAAGCACTTGTTGTAAAAAATATTAATGTTAATTTTTTCTCTAAAAAAGAAGAAGATTATATTTCTCTTACAGATATTGCAAAGTTTAAAAACTCTGATGATCCTCGTTTTGCTATTCAAAACTGGATGAAAACAAGATATACAGTTGAATTTATGGGAATTTGGGAAAAAATCCATAATCCAAGTTTTAACCGTGTCGAATTCGATACCTTTAAAAATGAAAGTGGTTCAAATTCTTTTGTTCTTACCCCAAAAAAGTGGATAGAAAACACCAATGCTGTTGGTATTCGTTCTCAAGCAGGACGCTATGGTGGGACCTTTGCTCATATGGATATTGCGTTTGAATTTGCAAGTTGGATTTCTCCAGAGTTCAAACTTTATCTTATTAAAGAATTTCAAAGGTTGAAGAAAGAAGAAAATGAAAAAAAATTGCTCGGATGGGACGCCAAAAGAACATTAGCGAAAGTAAATTATATTGTTCATACAGATGCCGTTAAAAAGCATTTAATTCCGAAAAATATTTCTAAAATTCAAATGAATAATATTTATGCCAGTGAGGCTGATGTTTTAAATGTGGCTCTTTTCGGTAAAACGGCTAAAGAATGGAGCGAGTAAAATAAAGGAAAAGATGGGAATATGAGAGATTATGCTGATGTTTCTCAGTTGGTCTGTTTAGCAGGTTTAGAAAGTCTAAATGCTGAGTTTATCAGGCAAGGTTTCGAACAAAAAGATAGATTACAAAAATTAAATGAGATAGCAATCATTCAAATGCAATCATTAATTGAAAATAAAACGATTAAAAAATTAAATTAATATTTGTATAAAAAAGTTCCAACATCGTCCCACTCTCCCCGCAGAAAAAAAGTCTAATTATTTAGGTTCTTTTTTTATAGAAACTTCATATAGTTTCTGATATACTAAGTATATGAATAAGAAAGATAACAAATTAATAATATATCAGACAAAGACTGGGGAGCTTGAGTTTCGTGGAGATTTTATAAAAGAAACAATATGGGCAAATCTTGATCAAATAGCCTCTGTTTTTGGTCGAGATAAGTCAGTCATATCTCGTCATATTAAAAATATTTTTAAAGATGGAGAATTGAATAGAGATTCAGTTGTTGCATTTTTTGCAACAACTGCTAGTGATGGAAAAATCTATAATGTTGAATATTTTAATCTAGATATGATTATTTCCGTTGGATACCGTGCAAATTCTAAACAAGCTACCAAGTTTCGTCAATGGGCCACTAAAATATTAAAAAAGCATATTATTGATGGATATACTATTCATAAAAAATTGGTTGTTAAAAATTATCAACAATTTTTAAAGTCAGTAGAGGATGTAAAAAATATATTACCCCCTGAGGTATTAATGAATACAAGTGATGTCTTGGAATTAGTTAGCCTTTTTGCTGATACTTGGTTGTCTCTTGACGCATATGATAGGAATATATTTATAGGTAAAAAAACAACTAAAAAGAAAATTTCTTTAACATCTAAAAAGCTGTCGGACAATTTAATGGAACTAAAAAATATATTAATTAAAAAGGGTGAAGCTACTGATATCTTTGGGTTAGAGAGAGAAAAAGGTAGCATTTCAGGTATTGTGGGAAATGTTATGCAATCATTTGGTGGTAAAGACTTATACGGAAGCGTAGAAGAGAAAGCCTCTTATCTTTTATATTTTATGGTAAAAAATCATCCGTTTGTGGACGGCAATAAGCGTAGTGGGGCTTATGCTTTTATTTGGTTTTTAAATCAAGCTAAAATTTTAGATAAATCTAAAATGACTTCACCCGCGTTAACTGCCCTTACTATTTTAGTTGCAGAAAGCAATCCTAAAGAGAAAAATAAAGTAATTCAACTCATTTTGAGTTTATTGAGATAGGTGTATAGGTTTATCGTAAAAAAGTTCCAACATCGTCCCGCTCTCCCCGCAGATATAGAATAGCCCTAGAATTGGGGCTATTTTTGATAGGGGGCTTATCACTTTGGAATAGAGTATTGTGATATAGTTCACTATATTTTATATATAGAGCTTAATTTTCTTTTTTATAGAAATTTTAGATAGTATTTGATATACTAAATATATGAATAAAAAAGATAATACAATTATATTTTTTAATGAAAAATAAGTTCGTCGTCATTGGGACGAGAAAAAAGAACTTTGGTATGTTTCTGTTATAGATGTTATTGAGATTTTAACAGACAGTCCAAGGCCAAGGCCAAGGAAGTATTGGAATGCCTTAAAGGCAGATTTAAAAGAGGAGGGAAGCGAAGTGTCCTGAAAATTGGGACAGTTGAAAATGAAAGCCCAAGATGGAAAAATGAGAATAATTGATGTGGTTATTGCTAAAAATGTTTTTCTTTTAATTAAATCTATTCCCTGAAAGAGAAAAATAAGACAATTAGTCTTATTTTAATCTTGTTAGTTAAGTTATAGAGGAGAGATTTAAATATTTGTTAATAATTATCCTAATCCCGGAAAACCACCCATGTCTTGCATTTTTTTAGCCATTATTTTTTGTGCTTTCTTTATAGCACTATTGATACAATCTTTTATAGCTCTTTCTGAAGCTTCTTGGCTTAATTCACTATTCAATTGAACCTTTTCAACTTCTAAATTACCGTTTAAAGTAATTTTTACTCCATTTTTTTCTTCGTTAACTCTTTCATCAGCTAAAGCATTTTGCATAGTTTTAGCTTGACTTCTTAAGTCTTTAAATTGTTTTAATTTATTGAACATAAATTTATTGTTATTGAATTATTATTAAAATTCTGGTGTAGCTTCTTGATGCCCCCTTTCTAAATTTTTAAAACTTACAGTATCTTTATCAAAGTATAATTTTACTTGTCCCGTTGGACCATTTCTGTGTTTAGCTATATGTATTTCGGCTCTAACTTTATCTTCTTCAGAGAGATCTTCTTCTCGGTAGTTTTTGTCAGCTGCTTTTCTATATATAAACATAACCACATCAGCATCTTGTTCAATGGATCCAGAATCTCTTAGGTGAGATAGTTTAGGAATGGCAGGAGAAATTTGTTCTACTGCTCTAGATAGCTGAGCTAAGGCTAAAACAGGAACATTTAATTCTCTAGCAATAGATTTAAGACCACGACTTATTTCAGCAATTTCTTGTACTCGGTTTTCTCCATATTTACCTCGTCCTTCCATTAATTGCAAATAATCTATTATTATTAAGCCTAAGTTTTTTTCCATTTGCAATCGCCTAGTTTTAGCTCTAATTTCCATAATAGAGGAAGTGGGGGAGTCGTCAATGTATATAGGAGCTTCAGCTAGCTCTCCCATAGCTTCACCAATTTTAGCGAAGTCATTATTGTCTTCTTTATCGGATAAATTACCAGTTCTCATTTTCCATAAGTTAACTCCTGATTGAGCACAAAGCATTCTATCAACCATTTGTTCTTTACTCATTTCAAGAGAAAAAACACCTACGCCAACCTTAGCCTTAACGGCTACACTTCTGGCGATGTCCATAGCAAAAGCAGTTTTACCCACACTAGGTCTAGCAGCCAAAATAACTAAGTCCGATTTTTGTAGTCCGGCCAGTAGTTTATCTAGCTCAATAAAACCCGTGGGAACACCTCTTAGTTTTCCGCTTTGTTTATGTAAGTCATCAATTCTATCAAAAGCTTCTGCAAGTAGAGTATCAATAGGGGAGAAGGCGGTATTCATATATTTTCTTGAAACTGAGAATATTTTTTGTTCAGTTTCATCTAAAACCTTTTCTATCTCTTCTTCTTCTCTAAAACTAAGATCTACAATTTCTGAAGCTGCTTGTTGCAATCTCCTTAGAGTAGCTTTTCTTTGAATTATTTTAGAATAATTGGCTACGTTAGCTGAAGTAGCCACGACATTACTAAGCCTAGCTAGATAACTTCTACCTCCGCAGTTAGTAAGTTGTTTTTTTTCTTCTAAGCGATTAGCTAAGGTTAAGATATCAATTGGTTCTTGGCGACTATATAGTTCTTTTATAGTCCCATAGACAGTGGAGTTAGCAGTTTTATAGAAATCATCCTCAAGTAGAGAGTCAGCTACTTTAATAATGGCGTCTTTATCCAAAAGTAAGCAGCCAAGAAGAGATTCTTCAGCTTCAATATTTTGTGGAGGTACTTTCCCATTTAGATTATCTGAATTAGTTTGATTCATTTGTTTACTTTAAATAAGTTTATCTTCTATTAAATTTAGTTTAGCTAAATTGAACTTAAAAATCAAGCTAAAGTTTTACACCATTTGTCCCCATATTAATATCTATTTACAAATAAAATAGTATTTGATATCATAATAAATGAAAATGTATTTGAAGTACATTATTTTATTTGCGCCTATAGCTCAGCTGGTAGAGCAGCTGCCTTTTAAGCAGAAGGTCGCAGGTTCGAATCCTGCTGGGCGCACAATTGCCACCCTAGCTCAGTTGGTTAGAGCAACTGTTTTGTAAACAGTAGGTCGTCGGTTCGAATCCGACGGGTGGCTCAAAAAAAGAATCTTTATTAATTTAAAGATTTTTTTTGTTTACTACAATTAATTCGTGGTATAATAATAATTAATATAGATAATAATTAATATAATATGTTAGAGATAAAAAATTTAAATAAAAATTTTTCTGGTTTTCAGGCAGTTACAGATTTAAATTTAAAAGTTAAATCAGGGGATTTTTTTTCTTTAATAGGTCCTAATGGGTCAGGTAAGACTACGATTATTAAAAACATTTTAGGTCTTCTAAGACCTAGTTCAGGAGATATTTTTGTAGAGGGAAGTAGTATTAAAAATTCAGCTTTGAAAGCTAAGAGGCAAATGGCTTATATACCAGATGAGCCAAGTGTTTGGAATCATATTACAGGGGAAGAATTTTTATATTTTTCCGCTGCTCTCTATGGCATGAAGAAAGAGGAGGTGGCAAAAAAAATTTCTAAACTTTTACAGTATTTTTCACTACAAGGAATAGAAAAAAAATATTTTGAAAACTATTCTCGTGGTAATAAGCAAAAGTTTACTATTTTAGCTGCCTTACTTCACGATCCTAAATTAATTTTAGTTGATGAGCCAATTGTTGGATTAGACCCGCAATCAGCAGAGATAGCTATGAAACTTTTTTCTACTTTTGTTAAAAATGGTGGCACAATATTTATGACTACCCATACTTTAGAGGTGGCTGAAAAATATTCTTCACAAATTGGAATACTCTACAAGGGTAGACTTTTAGCTAATGACACTTTAACTAATTTAAGAAATAAAATTAAACAACCCACTGCTAGTCTATCAGAAATATATTTTAATTTTACACAGAATGATTAATCATTTTTTTACTTACCAAAGAAGAAAATTTGTTAGATATTTTCAAGCTAATAAAGTGGCCCGTATTTCAGTGGCCTTTTTAATGTCAGTTATTTTAGCAGGAATTGTTTGGGGCGTATATTATGTTAGTAAAAAAGGTTTGGAATTTACTCAAATTGAGACTGATATTTTTTTAAACCAAGTTGGTCCTTGGTATATATATGAGATATTTCTTTTATTAACTGGTTTTCTAATATTTATTAGCAGCACTATTTTTGGCTTAGTTAATTTTTTTAAAACTAAAAAAGATAACTGGATAATGGCTAGTCCTCGCTATAGAAAATTACTCTGGATTAACTCTTTTAAGGCTATAAATAGCTCAGCTTGGGCTATTATTGCTATTAGCTTACCTTTAATTGTGGCGGCAGGTCAGGTTTTTAGTTTTTCTATTCTAGCTTACTTTTTGGCTATTATAGCAGTTATTATCTTTGCTCTTATATGTGCTCTCCTAGCTATTGTTCTTATAATGACAATCTCGCTTCTTATGGGTTTGATAAAGCTGAGAAATATAAGGGGTTTAAAAGTATTAGTGAGTGCAGTGATTTTAACAGGAGCAGTTTTTATTTGGCGACGTTTAATTTACATGGACTTAGACCAAATTTTTCAAATTAATAATGTTAGTAATCCAAATTTAGAAATATTTGCTCAATATTTTTCAGTATTTCCTTCTCATTTTCCAGCCATGATAATATTTAATTTGCAAACAGCTAATCCTATAGGAGCGTTTAAGTATTTATTTATTTTAGTCTTAGCTTTAGTTTTTATAGTCTTAGTTTACAAGCTACTAGAATTTAAGTTTCTCTATGTTTGGCAGATATTTCAAGAAGGTTCTTTTGAGGCTAAAAAGGAAGGAAAGGGAAGAAGACTACGCTTATTAAGAAATAGTTTTCCTAAAACTCCAGAAGGAGTTATTTACAAAAAAGAGATTTTAACTTCAATTCGATCAGCTAAAAATTTACTTTGGTTTTCTTTTTTAGCTGTATTGCTTTTTGCTCAAGTAGGAGTTATTTCTTTACTTGATAAATATTCAAACATTGGGGACGGCTTCACTATAGGTAATGGTTTGGTAATTTTACAGTTAGCTATAGTATTATTCTTTATCACTGCCTTTATTGTTAGATTTGTTTTTCCATCTTTTAGTCAGGAGAGTAAGACTTCTTGGATTATTGGCTCTGCTCCTTTGAGGATGTCTAAAATATTTTTAAGTAAGTATAAGTTGTTTTCTTTAGTATTAACTATATTGGGGATTGCTTCTCTTTTTCTTTATATTATTCCCCTAGAACTTAGCTTTTATCTGTCTTTAATTTTAGTGCTAGTTGTATTAATTGCTATTTTAACTCTGACAATGTTGGGGTTGTCTCTAGGGGTAATATATATTAATTTTGAAAGTAATGATCCTAATGAACTTAGTACTTCGGCAGGTGGAATTATCTTTATGGTTTTAGCTCTAGGCTATATTGCTTTAACTGCTTATTTATTATATTTAAGTTTAATAAATGAAAATTATGTATTTTTAGTTTTTTATTTATTAGTTTCTTTATCGCTTTGTTTAGTTTTAAGGAAAAAGGCTTTAAAGAGTTTGGCTGAGATTGAGTTTATTTGATTATTTAGTGGTATAGTTCTATATATTTATCAGGCGATAATTAATTTGTATATAAAAAACCCGCAACTAATTAGTGCGGGTTTGAAAGCAAAGTTTATTCTTCGTTTTCTTGGTTTTTTTGAATTAAGAAGGCAATTTTAGTGCCCTTGTCTTCTTCTTCGATAAGGATGGTTATTTGTTGGCCATCTTGTAATATAGAGGTGGCCGGTGCGGTCTTAAGTTCTTCGACCATTTCTTTATTAGGGGCAGTTACTGAAGGTTCTTCAGATGGAGATGAAATTTCTTCAATAAATTTCCAGCCTGCAGGAACCTTGATTCGTCCCGATTTAATGATTGCGAAATAATTTCCGCAATGTTCTCTCCAGAATTCTCTGTGAGAGATACCTTTATCGTCTTCTATAGTCACCCTAGTGACTTTTTCTCCTGAACCCAGGTTGACTTGGCGATTTTTTTGATCACCGAATTCCATTTCTACGGAGAGTTCTTTTGTACCGGATTCACGGATAAGGTATCCTCTTTCGATTTTAGTTATTTTTTCTTCTTCAGACAGGTGGTTACCAATTTTTTGAATTACAGTTTCAGAATTTTCATTGGATAAATCACCTAGTACTGGAGGGTATGAATCGGGGTTGTTTTTACGTGCATGATTTGCTTTAATTGTTAATAACATAACCACAAAGAGTGCAATAATGAATATTATTATAAACAGCCAAAAAATAGGTGAAAAATTGATTTCTTTGGAGTTATTAATCTCCTTTATTTCGGTCGGAGTTGTTTGGATTTTTTTATCCAGATATTTTTCTGTTAATATCCAAATGCAATCATGAACTTCATTTTGGGGTTCATCTGCTACCCAAATTTCTGTTCCTTGGCCGGTTTGTGATGGGAATATTACAGTGTCCCCAACTTGGATCATATTCAAATTAGAGAACTGATTTTTATTTAGTTCCAATACCTGGTTGTAGACAAGGAAGAAGGCCTTGTCAGTTTTGTTTATTACGGAATCTTTCTCCTGAGGAGTTGCTGATAAAACAGCTAAAATCAAGGTTAAAGCAACAAATAGTTTTTTCATGTTGTAAAGATCTTTATATTGCTTACATCTGGTAAGTACAGATTCTAATTCGCAATTTCCGTTTTGAAGTGCAACTTTTATAAGCTAAAATATATGCATATGAAAGAAGCAAAAAATAACAATAAAATAAAAAGGGGTAAACAAAAAAAGATCTACAAGCACATAGATCAGCTTGA
>Ga0307992_1000862_pt1 | contig 18584 bp, 14 predicted proteins | sample EllFjometagen133_FD_203162 | JGI IMG/M metagenome (GOLD analysis project Ga0307992, IMG submission 203162) | Marine microbial communities from Ellis Fjord, Antarctic Ocean - #133 | ecosystem: Environmental > Aquatic > Marine > Unclassified | place: Southern Ocean | collected 2014-10-08
TAAGAAGTTTGGTTGTAAAGTTAACTGGATGAGCTGTTTTTGATTTTTAATGTAAAAGATTGGATCCAAATATGAGTTTCGTGGGTTTAAAAATAGTTTTTTGGGTTTCATTGCTTATAATATTTTATACTTATCTAGGGTATCCTTTTTTTCTTTGGGTGATTAGTTTGTTTTTTTCTTCTCCTGTTAAGGCAAAAAGGATAATTCCTTATATTAGTTTTGTGGTCGTTGCTTATAATGAAGAAAATTACATTGAAGATAAAATTAATAATATTTTGGAGCTGGATTATCCTGAGGATATGATAGAAGTTATAATTGGATCAGATTGTTCTACTGATCTTACTCATGCAATTGTTTTAAAATTCAAGTCTAAAAATGTAGAATTAATAATTGCTTCAGAACGGATGGGAAAAGTAAATGTTTTAAAGAAAATTATTCCTCAAGTGCAGGGTGAAATTGTTGTTTTTTCTGATGCCCGCCAGCTTTTTAAAAAAGATGCACTAATGAATCTGGTTGCAAACTTTGCTGATGAACAGGTAGGATGTGTGAGTGGAGAATTAATTCTCACAGATCGGGGAAAAAGCGCAGTTGGATCAGGTATGGGTTTTTATTGGAATTATGAAAAGTTCCTACGTGAAAAGGAAAGTAATATTGGGTCAATGTTGGGAGCTACTGGTGCGATATATGCGATTCGTAGGAAATTGTTTGTGAGTCCGCCAGATGATACAATTCTTGATGATATGTTCATCCCCTTGAAAATAATAGAGCAGGGATTTCGGGCAATATTTACAAAAAAGGCACTTGCTTTTGATAAGGCTTCTGGTTCGTCAAGTGTAGAATTTAGGCGAAAAGTAAGAACTTTAGCTGGGAATTTTCAGGTTTTTGTGCAGTGTGCGAATCTTTTTAATCCGTTTAAAAGTAAAATCTGGTGGCAGTTTTTTTCGCATAAGTTTTTAAGGGCTTTTGCTTTTGTTTTTTTATTACTAATTTTTTGTGCTAATTTTTTCTTGAGATCAGAGGAAATCTATAATATAATTTTTGTTGGGCAGTTAATATTCTATGTTTTGGGAATATTCGGTTGGGGTTTAGATAAGATGCATAAAAAAATTAAATTATTTACTTTGTCTTATGTTTTTTGTTTGCTGAATATTGCGGCAATGATTGGCTTTATAGTTTTTGTTTTTGGCAAACAAAAGGTTGTTTGGAAATAGTATGAATAAATTTTTTAGATATGATTAAAGCAAAGTTTGAATATTGCGGAGTTTTAGGGAGTTCTATGTATCTAAAAGATTTTTAAAATTTAGATATATTATCTATTTACAATAGAATACGAATAGGTAATAATATAAATGTATAGGCAGCAACATTGTTTATTTTAGGTTTATTAGTATGTTTAATTTTATTACAGCTTAGAATCTGCTTTCCTTAGTAAAGACAATTAACAATATTTATGATTTTAATTAGAGATTTGGAATAGTTGAAAGAGAGAGAAACATGAAAGTAACTAGTTTTATTATGGGATTAGGTTTTATTGCGTGCTTCATTTTGCAGGCTAATGCGGCGATTGCGGATGACCGTCATTATGATAAAAATGAAAATTTTATGATTGGAGCCGCTGTCGGAGGAAATGACACGTGGTATGTAGATGGAGCAACCGGGAGTGATACTACGGGTGATGGGTCAGAGGCAAGTCCATGGCAAACAATAGGTAAAGCACTGGATCGTTACAGGAGTGCCCTGACAATGGGAGACCATATTCGTATAAAGGCAGGAGTATATAACGAAAGGTTGACAATTGCAAATTTAGGCGGTACAGCAAGTGAGCAGAATCGATTTGTGATTGGGCCGTATGGAGATGGGGAAGTAATAATAAATCCAACAGACACACACTTATTAAATTGGACGGCATATAATTCTACTATTTACAGGACATCCTATTCTTTTGGAACTCCTGATTCTATTGTTATGGATGACTCTTTTAAATCAAGCCGTCCTGTATATGCGTTAGCAGATTGCGTTGCTGATGGTCAATGGTATTGGGACAGTGCTGCTTCTATGTTATATGTTCATACTTCCGGGCAGGATCCGGTAACTCAAAGAGATATTTTAGTTAGGAAACTTGATGAGAATAACACTCGGTTTGGTATTTATGTTGAAACAGAAGATTATGTTACTATTTATGGATTGACTATATTAGGTGCTCCTTCTATTGGAATTTATGCAAACGGAAGTCACATTAAAGTAGAAAAATGTAAGATTAAATATTGCGGAAAAAATGCGATAACCCCCGGTACATTTCTTGAAGTTAATAAGTGTTATCTTTATGCTAATTGTATGATGAATTGGCCGAGAGGTAAAAGATGGGGATCCAATGGCGGATGGCCAACAGCAGTCAATATTGGAGATGGGGGGTCAATAACAGGTAGTATAGTAGCAGAGACAGGAGGCGAGGGGATTAATCGATATGGGGGAGATAGTAGCGCGATTCTTATAGAAGATAATATTGTTTATAATAATTGGAGTATAAATATCTATGTTGATAATCATCCTAATGCTACGATAAGAAGAAATCTTATTTTTTGTAGTGGAATCAATTTTGATGATGTAATCGATGTGGCACACATACCAGCTGGTTCTACAGAAGAAACAGTGAGAAGAAGATTAAGAGGTACAGGAATCGGATTAGGAGACGAAACACAAGCTCATGCAGTTGCTACTTCAGAGAATCATAATATTTACAATAATATAATCATTGCTTGTCGATATGGATTTGACCACTATAATCAAGCTTCAGGGTCTGGATGGAAAAATTTCTCGATATACAACAACTTAATTATTCTTCCTGATTATGATAGTGCATTAGTTAATGATACGTTTTATGGGTTTCGGGTACGCAATCCCGGTAGCAACGTTGCTACTAATATAAAAAACAATATAGTTATAGGAAATCACTCAAGTGGGTATTTGGTCGATTATCTTACTAGTAGTCAAACAGATTCTGGAATAATTTGGGATAATAACCTATGGTATCATGATAATAATGCTCTTCCTTTTAAATATAAAACTGCAGCTGTTAATTTCACTTCTTGGGTTGGTGCGGTTACCAATGGAGATAATTCCTTAAATGAAGACCCTCAACTTGAAATGACTGTGTTTTCAAACTGGTCACAACAAGGTTATAATGAAGATACAGTTTCTATTGCAGATTTTCACCCCCAAGATACTTCTCCATGTTTCAATGGGGGGGAAGATTTATCAAGTTTATTTACTACTGATTATAATTCAAACCTGCGAAGTGGGTGGACTATAGGAGCTTTTGAAGGAAGCTTAAGCCCTGATACAACTTTGCCGGCTACAATTGCTAATTTATCCGCAGCTTCTGGGACTGACAATGGTGAGGCTGATCTGACCTGGACAGCTCCTGGGGATGACGGAGCTACTGGCACAGTAAATAGCTATGATGTGCGTTATTCTACGGCAAGTATTAATGATAGCAATTGGGCAAGCGCAACGCAGGCCAGTGGGGAGCCGAGCCCAAGTGCAGCAGGTTCAGCTGAATCAATGACAGTTAGCGGATTGACTCCCGGGCAGACGTATTATTTTGCTATTAAATCTCAGGATGAAGTGCCTAATGTTTCAGCATTATCAAATGTGGCTAGCGCTCAGGCAAAAGAGACGGTAGTTGTGCCTGATACTACACCGCCTTATACAACAGGGCATAGTCCGGCTAAGAGCGCTACAAACATTGCTCCTAATACGCCGATCATAGTACAAGTAAAGGATGATGGGGCAGGTGTGGATATAAATACAATAGTGATGAGAGTGAATAGTCAGATTGTTACTCCTACTATTACAGGTACTCCTGCTGATTATACGCTTACTTATGAGCCGCCGGCTGATTTTAATTATGGGGTTCAAGTTAACATAGAGGTGCAGGCAAGCGATCTCGCACCATAGAAGCAGCGTATAGCGTTTAGCGGTTAGCGTATAGAATAACAGTCTAAAAATAAGAAATAAAGCAAAAAAGATTGAATCATATAGCTTAACAGATTAACCAAATTTTGTTCTTTGAAAAGTTCCACGATAATAGCAAACCAGATTTAAAATAGCGAATAGCGATTAGCGGATCCTCCGCCACCAAGGTTATGGAGGACAAGTAGCGAGTAGCGCATAGAAAAGCTAAAAGCATAAAATATTCGATTGTTTTAAATACTCGATTTAAATCGAGGCTGAAAAGCTGGGACGCAAAGCCACAAGCCTAAAGCAGCGAATAGCGGATAGCGCTTGGCGGATAGGGAGAAATCAAAACCCTAAACGCTAAACCCTAAGCCCTAAACGCTAGTAAAGGTGGTTGGGTTGCCGAAGGAGAATAAAACAGCGATTAGCGTTTAGCGATTAGAAAAGCAAAAAAAACTAAGTATTTAAAAACACAGATGTTTTTTGCTTATGGCTAATAGCTTATAGCTAATGGGTAAAAGAAAAAATATAGTTGAAGTATTTCAACTTGTTAAAGACAGGCCTGTTCTCGGGATCTTCGGGGATGGGTTTTTTTTATTGAGATTATTGAACAAATTAATCGCACATATATTTGTTGTGTGCCAACTAAAGGAGGTTGAGTAATGAAAAAAATAAGTTTTGGATTAGCGGTTTTATTAGGTGTTTTAGTTTTTGCTACAGTGGGTTTTTGCGCTAATGCGATGACTACAGATAGTTATTCTTTTAGCGTGATAGCAGATACAACAGCTCCGTATGCAGATGGTCATGTACCGGCATCAAGTGCAACCAGTATTGCACTGGGCACTGATATTGTTGTACATGTCAAAGATGATGAAACCGGTGTTGATCAGAGTACAATTGTGATGGTGGTAAATGGTGTGGCAGTAACGCCTGATATTACCGGGACTGCAGCTGATTATACTTTGACTTATGATCCGTCAAGTGATTTTCAACATGGGCAGACTGTATATGTGACAGTAGATGCATCCGATTTAGCCAGTTAAGTCACTGTGATGCATCTAGTTATGAATTACTAGTTATGAGTTACGAGTGAAAAACATAAAAATAGTTATGAGTTACGGGTTATGAGTTACGGGTTATGAGTTACGAGTGAAAAAGATAAAAATAGTTATGAATTATGAGTTTGAGTGAAAAGCAGAAAGCATGGAAAGCATGCTTGGCTGATGGCTGATAGCTCATGGGAAAAGCATGAAGCATAAAAAGCATGCTTGGCTCATAGCTGATAGCTCATGGTCGATAGTAAAAAAACTGATGGACGAGGGATGACCGCTCGCCAGAAAACGGCGAGGCTAGGACGAAGGACGAATTAGCTTATAGCTGATAGCTCATGGGAAAAGCGGAAAGAATAGCAAGGACACACGAGACAAGGACACAAGACACATGTCACAAGGACACAGGTAAAGAGAAAAGATAAAAGATAAAAGTTAAAAAGCTACAGGCTTCAGGCTACAAGCCGCAGAAAACAAAAGCATAAACTAAACGCTACAGGTCGCAGGCTACAAGCTACAAAAAAATAAAGAATAAGAGATAAGGTTGAAACTTAGTAATAGTTAAAGTCCTAAAAAGGGGCGCTTTCTGAAAGGGGAGCGCTTGCTTCATTTAACTTAGTATTGCGTATTGAGTATTGCGTAAATAGTGGCGGATTGAAAATTGACTACTTTATAATGGGAGAAAAGTATATTGAGTTTGCCTGTTGCCGGTTAGCCGGTTGGCCAGTAAAAGCAAAAATAGTTACGAGTACTGTTAATCAGAGTGAAAAATTTACTACCTTTGACCTGAATAATGTGGATATTATCACAAAATATGCATGTATAATGTGCATATTATCACAAAAAATGAATGAAAATACTTGACAGTGGGTATTAAATGGTAGTATACTTTAAATATGAAACGAGATATTTATAAGGCTTTAATTGATTGGAAACGCTCTGTAAGGCGAAAGCCGCTTCTTCTTAAAGGAGCAAGACAGACGGGGAAGACGTATATTCTTAAGGAGTTTGGAAAAAGAGAATATAGAAAAATTCATTATTTTAATTTTGAAGAGGATTCTCAGTTAACACTTTTTTTTGAACGGGATATTCGGCCTTTAAGGATTATTTCGGATCTATCTGTTTATTGTAATTGTGATATTCATCCCCATGAAGATTTAATTGTTTTTGATGAAATTCAGGTTTCAAATAGTGCTCTTAATTCTCTGAAGTATTTTCAGGAAGAGTGTAATGAATTTCATGTTGCCGCCGCGGGATCGCTTCTTGGTGTTAAAATGTCTTCTCCTGGTTCTTTCCCCGTTGGGAAGGTGAATTTTTTAACCATTTATCCTCTTAACTTTTTTGAGTTTCTTGACGCTCTTGGCCAGGCTAATTACCGTCAGCGCCTGGAGGAGGTGATAGGTTTTACTTCTTTGCCTATTCCTATTCATGAAAATTTGATTAATAGTCTTCAGAAATATTATTTTGTAGGAGGGATGCCGGAGGCTGTCAATCATTACGCTCAAACCGGGGAGTTGCCACAAGTAAGAGAGATTCAGAAGGAGATCATTAATTCCTATGTTCTGGATTTTGCCAAACACGCGCCTTCTTCGGATATTCCAAAGCTTACACTTATTTGGAATTCACTTGTTTTGTATTTAGCCAGGGAAAATAAAAAATTCATGTTTTCAGCTCTTAAAAAAGGCGCCAGAGCAAGAGAGTATGAAAATGCGCTTACTTGGCTTGAGAATGCCGGGTTGATTTATAGTGTTTCTGCTGTTGAGTGCAGTAAATTTCCCTTAGAACATTATGCTGATCGCGGATGTTTTAAGGTCTATTGCCTTGATGTCGGTCTTTTAGGGGCATTGGCTAAAACGCCTGTCAATATTCAGAATTTTGGAAAGCGGATTTTTACGGAATACGCGGGGGCGTTTGTTGAAAATTATGTAGCGCAGCAATTGAAGTGTATTACCCCTCAGAATTTATATTATTGGCGAAGTAAAAGCGGGATGGCTGAATTGGATTTTCTTTTTGAGGCGGATAATTATATTTATCCGCTTGAAGTCAAGTCTGGCGTGAATCCTAAAAGCAAAAGTTTTAATTCTTACGATCAACAATTTAATCCATTATATTTGGTTAGGACAACTCTTCTTAATTTAAGAAAGGATGATAAAATTTGCAATATCCCTCTTTATGCTGTAATGCTTCTTTTCAGTTTAATGAAAAAAATATCCTGAAAAATATCCTTTGAAAAGCAGGAAGCGCTTTGCGTTTGGCTCATAGCTCATGGTTAATAGTATATTCAAGGAAAAAGAGAAAAGATAAAAAAGGAAAGATGGTAAAAGCAGAAAAAATAGTTATGAATTACTAATTATGAGTTACGAGTGAAAAGCAAGAGAATAGTTAAAGTCTGAAAAAAGGGGCGCTTTCTGAAAAGGGAGCGCCTGCTTCATTTATAGCAAAGTAGGCTAGTTAACGCGTTAGGGGGTTGCGAGTTAACGGGTTAAAACCTTCCTATTTTTCTGTGCTGGTAGCTCATAGCAAAAAACTGAAGGATGATCCCCCTTCGCTACCTACTTCGTTAAAACTACGAAGGTCAAGAAAGCTATGGAGGACAGGGAGACGAGCGTTGCTCGCTAGACTACAGCGAGGACACTATGACGAGGGACGCTAAAGCATGAAAAGCATGCTTGGCTGATGGGGCTGATAGCTCATAACCGTGAATTTTGCTATTTTTTTACTAAATTTCACGATTATGTTGACAAAAGCGTGAAAAAGTGTATACTTTAAGTATGCCAAAAATATTACATGTATTTAATAGTATCAAGCTGTTGAGAGAGCGATATTATGCTTCGTCTGTCGGTAAGCAAGCACTTATAAAATTATTGAGTGAAACAGAGGTTGCTGAGCAGGTATATAACTCTAATGCTATAGAGAATAGCACGCTTACTCTTGAAGAAACAGAGAAAATTATTTTACAGATAGATTTAGATAGATATATAAATGAAAGAGAAATATTTGAAGCAAAAAACCTAGCGCGGGTAGTTTCGTATATAGATACAAAAGCCAGAGAACAAGAGCTTACGCTTGGGGTTATTTTGCTGCTTCACAAAATGCTTATAGCGAATATTCGAGATGATATTGCCGGAAGATTTCGAGGGGAAGGTGAGTGGGTTAGGGTTGCTAACCACATAGCTCCAGACCCAAAAGAAGTAGTAGGAAGATTGGAAAAAATGATTGCGGAATATAACGCGAGCAGCCATGAAAATATTATAAGGCGTATTGCGTTACTGCATCTTACGTTTGAGCATACGCATCCATTTGTAGATGGTAATGGCCGTATTGGAAGGGTAATAAATAATTATTTACTTATTCGAGAAGGTTTTGTGCCGGTGAATATTAAATTCATTGATAGAAAAATGTATTATGAGGCGTTTGAAGAGTTTGAAGAAAAGTCTACTACAAAAATCATGGAGGAAATAGTTGGCAAAGCACTTACGAATAGTTATTATAAGAGGCTTGCGTATCTGGAAGGTGCGCACATTATGACGCTTGCTGAATACGCTAAAAAGCATAAAATATCACACTCTAATTTGATCAACAAAGCAAATAGGCAAACGATAGAAGCTTTTCTTGAAAAAGGTGTTTGGAAGATTGGAGAGAGTAGTTAGAACGCAAGTAAAAAGTAAGAAGGAAAAAGTAAAAAGAATAAGCATGAAAAGCATGCTTGGCTCATAGCAAAAAACGAAAGAATAGTTATGAGTTATGAATTATGAGTTACGAGTGGAAAAGCTAGAAGCATTTGTGATGAACACTGATAAAGGCTACAGGCTGCAGGCCTCAGGCTACAAGAAAAAGCTAAAAACTGATGAACACTGATTGACGCAAGAAGCATAAAGAAGAAAAGGTTAGCGGTGGCGATGCCCGTATCGATTGGAAAAGGTTACGGTTGCGGCTAAAAGCATAAAAACCCGAATGAAGAGGGATGAGCGTTGTCCGCTGGAATACAGCGAGGACACTAGGACGAGGGACGCTAAAGCATGAAAAGCATGCTTGACTCATGGCTGATAGCTCATAGCAAAAAGCAAAAGAAAGCGCTTGTTAGCGCTTGGCTCATAGCAAATTAGCACCGTTGGTGCTAGCTCATAGCTGATGGCTCGTAAAATAAAGCGTATAAAGGTTGCCCAAGAGGTTAAATTATGATATACTTATTGTAGGCTCAAATGTAGTCACATTTTAACTGATAATATAATGATGAAAGGTGGTAGAGGTCATGACGATAGCAACTGCTATTCTAAGGGCACCGCATAAAGGTATCAGAGATCTTAAAGGACATTTGTCAAGGGCTCTGTTGAAGAAATTCTTAGTTGTAACAGACCATGGGCAACCTATAAGTGTCAATCTCCCATATGAAGAAGTTATGGAATTGCTGGATGTTATTGATGAGTTATCAGACCCTGAGATTGTAAAGGCTGTTATAGAAGGAAGAAAAGCAATAGCAGGAGGGGTTGAAGGGATTTCTGTTTCAACCGTTTTTGATGAAGTTCGTAAAGAGGATAAGTGAAATATTCTGTAAAATTTCCCACTCAAAAAATCGCGGATAAGTTCAAAAAATTTCTTGCTGCTATTCCCCTAAGAAGTATGCAAGAAAAAATTATGGATGAAATTGAGCAACTTTCCAATAATCCGCGTCCTTTTTCCAAGAAACCATTTACCCAACTTAAACCTCCGATTCAAGTGCAGCAATATGTAGCGCATTATAGACTTCGTATAGGAGACTACAGAGTATTGTATGATGTTGCGGATAAGAAAAAAACTGTTTGGATTTATGTCTTAAGAAGACGAGGAGAAGGAACATATAAATAAATATCTTTAAGGCTGCAGCGCTTGGCTTATAGCTTCCTCCAAAATGCATGGCGGACAGGGATGGCAAATTAGCACCGTTGGTGCTAGCTCATGGCTGATGGCTCATAGCATAAAACGAAAGAATAGTTATGAATTACATGTTACAAGTTAAAAGTAGAAAGTGGTTAGCGGTGGCGATGCCCGTATCGTTTTAAAAGGTTACGGTTGCGGCTAGAAGCATAAAAAACTGAAGGACGAAGGACGACCGTTGCTCGCTAGACTACAGCGAGGACACTAGGACGAAGGACGCGAAATAAGTTATGAGTTACTAGTTACGAATTACGAGTTAAAAGTAGAAAAAAGAGAAAAGATAAAGTGGATACATGGGAAAAGCAGAAAAAATAGTTATGAATTACTAATTATGAGTTACGAGTGAAAAGCAAGAGAATAGTTAAAGTCTGAAAAAAAGAGCATTTTGTTGTTTGAAAGTGCTCTTTTTTTATATGTCACAGTGTGTACAGGGTAAGGAAAAGCATTTCATGAATAGAAAAAAATTTCTCAAAAAACTGACTATTTACTATAATGTGGAAAAACTCTGAAATTGACCATATCTGTAACCCATTCATAATCAAATAGTTAGGAGTTTAATAATTTTTTGAAAAGTAGCATCATGGCATGGGGATTGCTTATATGTAAAAGGAAGTAGAGATAGCACTTTGAAAAGAAACTAAAATCACGATAAAGGCAAACCATTCGAAAGAATGGGACGTCCCGAAAGGGACCCTGGAAACAGGGCAAAGCCGCAAATCCTCACTCAAGTGAGAAGGATGGTTGGGTTACCGAAGATGAAGAATAAAAATAAAAAATTTAATCGAACAATAAGAAATTTAGCAGCAGTTCTAATTATATTACTGTCCACAAGTAATATTGCGTTTGCTGCGAATTCGATGACTACAGACAGCTACTCGTTTACTGTAGTAAGTGATACTGCTGCTCCGACCATTAGTAATATTCTCCCGGCAACAGGAGAAAAAAATGTTTCAAGAACTACCAATATCAAATTCTCTGTTTTGGATAATTTATCTGGGGTTAATGCCAATACAATAGACTTAAGCGTAAATGGTGTGAATATTGTGTCCAATGGCATAGCTCAGACATATCTTGATAGTTCTGGTTCAACTGTAGAGTATTCTGTTGAAATCATTGAAAAAAATAGCTGTGAATATGTTGTTGTTTATGACCCTGCAGTTTATTTTGATTACAAAGAAACAGTTCAGGTCGCTGTAAATGCTGATGATATTGAAGACAACCAGCTGCTGTCAAGCACATATTCTTTTAAAACTCAGAATTTTGTTTATGGACTGTTTAAGAAACTAAACGGCAGTACTTTTTCAGCTCAGACTACTCTTGCAGACGTTACTCAGGATAATTCATGCATTCAGACATCATCAGATGGTAAAAATGTTTATATTGCATGGGAAGAACTCTCAGCTTTAGGTCAATGGAACATCTATTTTTCAAGTTCTACAGATTTTGGCGATAGCTTTGCAACTCCTATAAAAGTCAACCCTGATGCTATCGGAGTTGATCACCGATATCCTGCTATTGATATTGATTCAAGCAATAATGTATATATATCCTGGCAGCAGCAGTCTCAGTCAGCTGACTGGGATATTTATATTGCTACTCTGGCAGACGGGGATACAGCTTTTAGTGATAGCTATTTGATCTATAATGATTCAGGATTGTCTGATCAGCTGCACCCGACAATTGCTGTAGGAAGCTCACTTACTGATGACGGCAATTCACAAACTCTGGAGCCGGCAACTATATATGTTATGTGGCTTGATGATAACGGCACCCAGACAACACTAAATTTTAACAGAACAACAGCCAGCTATAGCGATGCATGGTATGAATTTGTTCCAATTTCAATTAGAGTTGATGATGACCGTTTTCCACAGCTTTGTGCTGATCCTGTTATTAAAATAGACTCTGATAAAGATATATATGCTGCATGGCGCGGAGTAAATGATAACGGAACTTCAAGTATATATTTTGATCATGCAGCTTCAACTACAATTGACGCAGGAGAGAGTTTCTCTACGGATGTAGTGGTAAGTAATGCAACTGCAAACGGTAAGGGGCCTGATATTGCCGCGTCAAGTGATGGAAGCAATGTTTTTATGCTATGGAAGGAATTGAGCGGTAGTACTGCCACTCTGCAATTTTATAAATATCTTTATGATCAGGGAAATTACGTGTTTGATATGAGCTCGCAGGTCAACCAGACAGCATTAACCGAAGATACTTTGTATGAGTATTCACTTGCCATAGACAGCAGCAATGATGCCTTTGTGGTGTGGAGTTATCAAGACGGAACCAGCTCCTTAATAAACATGGCCGGTGCTTTTAACGGGACGTATCAGTTTGAAGAATATACTCAGTTTAGCACATCTGGAGATCAGGTAAAGCCGTATCTTATTACTGATGCCAACGGAACTCACTTTTATGTCAGCTGGACAGATAACAGCACAGGCGAGAATGAAATAAGCTTTTTAAGGAATACTTTTATTGTGACAGATGAAATAGTAGAACAGAATATAGTAAATGATATCGGCGGAACAGTAACCGTCAACAGCGGAGATATAGCAGGGACAGCGGTTTCGATCAATGCAGATTCTATTGATGCCCCGCTTGATGTAACAATCGCTAAGATAATATCTTCGCCTGAAGTCAATACCGAAGGTTTTACTAAAGTCGGTAATACAGTAGACTTTGGCCCAGGTGGTACGCAGTTTACGACAGCTACTACAATAACAATACCTTATTCAGATGCCCAAATAAGTAGTTTAGGGATAACAGATGAAAATAATCTAGGCATCTATTATTACAATTTATCAACATATGCATGGGAAAAAGTGACTGGTGCAACTGTAGACACAGCCTCCAGAGTTGTTTCTGTGCCTACTACGCATTTCTCGATCTATACGATTGGTTATGAGCCGGTTGAGGCTGTAGCTGCACCGGTTGCTAGTTCAGGCGGCTCAGGCGGCTCCGGCGGCGGATGTTTTATCGCAACAGCGGCATTTGGTACGAAAATGGCAAAAGAAGTCAGAGTGCTTTGTGAATTTAGAGATGAGTATTTGCTGACTAATACGCTTGGCACAAAATTCGTGAAATTCTACTACAAATATAGCCCGCCGATAGCAAATAGAATTAGAGAGAGTGAAGGAGTAAAGAAGGTTATAAGAATTTGCTTGAAGCCGCTGATCAGTCTTAGTAGAGAAATTTGTAAGTAACTGATCAGTATTGCGTATCGCGTATTGAGTATTGCGGTATGTAAATGATAGTTACTAGTTACGAGTTATGAATTATGAATTACAAGTTAAAAGCTGAAAAGATAGAAGCATTTGTGATAAACACTGATAAAACTAATTCTGATGAACACAGATAGAAAAATAGTTATCAATTATGAGTTACGAATTACGAATTACAAGGTAAAAGTAAAAAAGTAAAAGTAGAAGCATGAATATAGTTACGAGTTACGAGTTGAAAATAGAAAATCGAAGTTCGAGGGATGCGAAATAAGTTATGAGTTACTAATTACGAGTTAAAAGCAGAAAGAAGAAAAGAAGATTAACTGATAAAACATAGAAAATAAAATTGATAGCTGCTGGGAACCGGAGATGGAACTCTGGTTCCTTTTTTTGGTTCTTTATTGTTTATGGGGAATAAAGAACCTGATTTCGGAGATTAAAGCATGATTACAGAGATTGAAACAGTGTGTTATCCTGAAATAGGTTGACAGGAAATAAATTTACCACAGAGGACACAGAGAGCACAGAGAAAAGCATTTGTATTATAATTAATTATACGTAGTAAGTTTTAAATCAGCTTAGTTTCTTATGATTATATGCTTATTCGACATTGTCGAATATTATTTTATTAAAAAGTGTTAAAAAACAAAAATAAATTTTTATTTTTCTAACTTTTTTAATGAAAATAAGCGCTAATAATAGCGCTTAGAGCATAGAATTATTTCTCTGTGGAACTCTGTGTGCTCGGTGGTGAAGTAAGAATGACTTATTATCTGTGTTGATCAGCGTTTATCGAAAGAATATGGTTTATGAACGCCTGTCCACCGTGTGGTGTGGCGGAGGCGGTTAATTGAATTATTTGTGTTTAAAAGTGTAAACTATATTAGGACAAGACAGGAAAAGCATAAAAAGCAGCGGATAGCGATTAGCCCTTCGACTTCGCTCAGGGTAAAGCGATTAGAAAAAAATAAAGAACTGGGGAGAAATCTCTGGTTCTTGTTTTTTTTATTAAATATTACTTTGAAATTGACAGATTTACTTAAATGAGGTATATTTGTAATGCGGATAATTTAATATTGGATGTTAAATATATAGGGTATTAATGAAGATTAAAACACGCTCAATAGAAAAAACGATTTTAAAGGCTATTAAAACATTTCCTGCTGTTGTTTTGACAGGGCCTCGGCAATCAGGCAAGACTACTGTTTTTAAAAAACTTTTTTCAAGAACACATACTTTTGTTAGCTTAGAAGATCCTGATGTAAGAATACGCGCCAAAAATGACCCCAGGGCTTTTTTAAAGCAATATTCTTTGCCTATAGTTATTGATGAGATTCAATATGTCCCGGAATTACTTTCGTATATTAAAAGCCAAATAGACCAAAATCGAAAGCCTGGACAATGGTTAATTACAGGTTCTCAGAATTTTGTTTTGATGCATAATGTTACAGAGTCTTTGGCTGGCAGGGCGGCTATTTTATCGTTGTTGCCGTTTTCCTTGGCTGAACGCGCGGATAGAGGTGATAGCGCTAAAAGTATTTCAGAATGGCTTAATGACAGGGGAACAAACAGCCGATTAAAACATGGAAAATCAAGTCATAGTTTAGAAGAAATTATGTTAAGGGGATTTTATCCGGAGATCGCGAGTAATAAACAGGTTGATAGGCAATTATGGTGCGGGTCTTATATAACTACATATTTGGAAAGAGATGTTAGAAATCTTTCTAATATCGGGGATTTGAGCCAGTTTGAAAGATTTTTGATTGCTTGCGCGATAAGAACTGGTCAAATTCTAAATATCTCTGAGCTTGCCCGTGATATTGGAATAAGTGTTCCTACGGCAAAGAGGTGGCTTTCTATTTTAACAACAGGGTATCAGATTTATCTGCTGTATCCGTATTATAAAAATATCGGTAAACGTTTTGTAAAAAGTCCGAAAATCTACTTTAATGATATAGCGTTGTGTTCGTATTTGTTAGGTTACAGGGATTCGAAAACTATAATGAATGGTCCGGGATACGGGCATTTATTTGAAACAATGGTTGTTTCTGATTTTTTAAAAAGATATTTAAATTTTGGCGAGAAGCCCTCGATGTATTATTTTCGTTCAAAAGACGGGCTTGAGGTGGATTTGGTTATTGAAGAAAATGGGAAGATTTATCTTTTTGAGATAAAAAGCGCGAAGACGATTACTTTAAAACATTCTTCAAGTTTATTGAAATTAAAAAAGCAGTTTAAAAATGAATTTGAATTTGGGGCGCTGATAACTGGTAGTGATGATAATTTTGCTTTAAATGAAAATATGTTAAATTTTAGTTGGAAAAGTTTGTTAAGCTGATTTTATCTAAGCGAGGAAAGCAGATTTAGCTTACAGCTAAATGGCTGATGGCTCATAGTTCTTAGCAAAGGCAAAAAAACATAAAACTGCAAGAAATTAATAGTATAAAAAGGAAAGACATGCTTAGAATTAAAAAAGAGAATGCGATTAAGGTTGGGGTTATAACGGCTCTGTTGGGGGTTATTTATTATCCGGCTTTTGTATGGATGTATGCGCGCTGGAATACTGCGGATACTTATTACAGCCACGGGCCGCTGGTGATAATAGCCAGCTTGTTTTTTTTGTGGAACATGAAGGATGAGTTGGTAAAAATAAAGCCTGTGCCGTCTAATAACGGTATTATCCTTATGGTAATTGCCTTGATCATGCATATTGCCGGGGCATTAATAAAGTTTTATTTTGCTTCTGCTGTTTCCCTAGTGATAATGATTATTGGAATTACTCTTTATTTTTTTGGTAAGAAAACGGTAAAAGAAACACAATTTCCCCTTCTTTATTTAGGTTTTATGATCCCTGCTCCGCTAGTTATAATCTCAAATATAACAATTAAAATGAAGCTTTTTGCAGGCAGCATGGCAACGGTTTTATTGAATAAAATAGGGGTGCAGGCCATTAGAGACGGGAGCATTATTAAAATGTCCAGGTCGTATATGGAAATAGAGGCACCTTGCAGCGGACTTCGGTCTTTGATCTCTCTTTTAGCTTTTGGTGCGGCCTTTGCCTATATGACAAGGCTTAGTTTTCTTAAAAAATGGATTCTTTTCCTTGCTGCTTTGCCTATCGCAATATTTGCAAATGTTATGAGAATTGTTTTGCTTGGATGGGTGAGTGAAGTGTATGGAATGGAAGCAGCACAGGGATGGGTGCATGATTTTTCCGGATATCTATTGTTTGCAATTGCTGCTTTGGGCATGATAGTGGTGAATAGTCTTCTAGCTTCTAATAAAACGGATGAAGAACGCTAGAAGCCTAGTTATGAGTTACGAATTACGAGTTACGAGTTAAAAGCTAAAAAAGCATAAAACCGAAGGACGATCGTTGCTCGCTAGAATACAGCGAGGACACTAGGACGAAGGACGCAAAGTAGTTATGAATTACAAATTATGAATTACGAGTTACGAGTGAAAAACATGAAGATAGTTACGAATTATGAATTACTAGTTACGAGTGAAAAAGAGGAAGTTTGCAATGAGCGAAAAAGTAAATATTGTTGATAGAACTTATGAATTTGCTTTGGACGTTATAAAACTAGTTAATCTATTGCCGCGGAGTACTAGCGGAGCTGTTATAAGTAATCAGATAATGAAAGCAGGGACCTCTATAGGGGCTAATGTAGAAGAAGCTCAAGGAGCTGCGAGTAAAAAAGATTTTACTAATAAAATGTCAATATCTAAAAAAGAAGCCAGGGAAACGAGATATTGGCTGAGGTTGATAAAAGATTCAGGAACTTTAAAAGTAGTGCTTGTTGAAGACTTGCTTAAAGAATGTAATTCTATACTCAAGATACTTACAGCTATTGTTAAAACATCCAAAGAAAATACAGAAAAATGATTTTTTGTTCTTAATAATTTTTTAGTTGTTTGTAAATTGTAATTTATAATTCGTAATTCGTCACTCGTAACTCATAATTTGTAATTTGTAATTTTATAGTTGTTTTTTTGCTTTCAGGGTTTTCACTTATAACTTGTAACTCGTAATTTGTAACTATAAAGGTAACTCATAACTCATAATTTATAACTATTAACTAGGTATTGAAATATGAATAAGAGATTTTTTATAATAGTTGGGATTCTGATTGTTGGTGTGGGGCTGTCGCTTGTTTTTAAGAGCGCTGAGATAGATTTTGGCATAGATGAAAGAGTTGTTAATCTGCCGAAGCAATTAGGTGTTTATACATCTAGGGATGTTGAGCTTGATGCTAGGATCTATGATATTCTTGAGACAAGAAATGTGGTAATGCGGCATTATTTCAAAGAGGGCGAGCCGCCTATTTTATTTTATCTGATCTTTTCGAAAAGTACCCATAAGACTTCAGATCCTCCGGAAAATTGTCTAAGAGGAGAAGGCAGGGCTATTGTTAGTAAGGAACAGGTAGAGGTTTCTGGACTGGATATTTCTGTTAATAAATTGCTGGTTGAAAAATCAGGGGTAAAAGACCTGCATTTGTATTGGTTTATGGCTGGTGATGAATTTTTTCAGAGTTATGTGGGGCAGAGGCTTAAATTGATATCTTCATATCTGAGAAGATCGCCACAAAGCGGAGGTCAAATCCGTATATCTACAGAAATCAATAATGATGATCAGACGGAGGCAATTAAAAGGCTTGAGGCTTTTATTTTAGAGATGATGCCTTATCTTGGAAAATTACTGGAATAGTTCATAGCTGATGGCTGATAGCAAAAAGCAGCGGATAGCGATTAGAAAAAATAAATTAACCGCAGATGGACGCAGAAGAACGCAGATAAAAGCGGATAAATAGTATATGCTCAAGCCGCTACGCGGCTCAAACTATATTTAATGTGAACTCAAGAAGAAAAATTAATTTTTCTTTTGATTCACCATTAAATATAACTAGTGTTTTTCTTAAAACACGTTGAGCATATATGATTAGGAGAATATATTTGTTTTAAACAGCGTTAATCAGCGTTTATTGAGCAAAGCGGGCGGTTAATTGGTTTTTGAAAATTGATTGATTAAATTTTTTGTGCTTAAAAGTGTAAACTATTTTAGGACAAGACAAGCTGAAAAAGGTAAAAGTAAAAAGGTAAAGGTAAAAAGAGGATTAGCTGATAGCTAATGGTCGATGGCTGATGGTGAAAAGCCAGAAAATAGTTATGAATTATGAATTACGAATTATGAGTTACGAAGGAAAAACGGGAAAACTCGAAGGACGCAATATAGTTAAAAAACTAGAGACAGCGACTACTTTTAAATGGACAATTTAAAATAATAAGGTAAGTTTGCTTTAATTCTTTTACCACAGAGAACACAGAGAGCACGGAGAATCCTCCTTCGCCAACCCTACTACGCCAAGGCTACGAAGGGCAATGGGCTATGGAGGACAGTAGGCACTATAATTAATTATATGTAGTAAGT
>Ga0307992_1000864_pt1 | contig 18578 bp, 13 predicted proteins | sample EllFjometagen133_FD_203162 | JGI IMG/M metagenome (GOLD analysis project Ga0307992, IMG submission 203162) | Marine microbial communities from Ellis Fjord, Antarctic Ocean - #133 | ecosystem: Environmental > Aquatic > Marine > Unclassified | place: Southern Ocean | collected 2014-10-08
TAAAATAATAGCTTTAGGACATCATTTGGATGATTTGGTTGAAACAACTTTAATAAATACTTGTTTTAGAGGTAATTTTTCTACAATGTTGCCAGTTCAAGAATTTTTTACATCAACATTATTTATTATTAGGCCTATGATTGAAATTCATGAAAATGTGCTTAAAAGATTAGCAGAGCATTATAATCTACCTGTGGTCAAACCTGTTTGCCCCTTTGATGCATCTAATATTAGATCAAAATTAAAACCAATAATTTCTGATTTGTGCCATATTGATAAATTATCTAGGGAGCACATATTTAAAGCCCATAATTTTTGTGATAAAATTGTTAGAACCTAAATTTTAGTACTACTTTTGTTTTAACTTACCCTAATTTCCTTAAGAATTTTTTAATTGTTAAATAAAGTGCTTTTAACATAGCACTTTATACTGTATAATTTAATTAATGATATTTTAAAAAATAAGATTAAGGAGTAAATTTTGCAAAATAAAAAGATTACTTTATCAATATTATTACTTTTAGCAATAAACGTTTCTTTATTTGCTAGTTTTGGACTAGATTTTGGTCTAAATTACAATTCCACTGAGATAGATTCCAATGGTGATTCAGTTGACAGCGAATATCCTTTTAGTATAGTTGCTCTACCAGCCTATAGTTCTGGTAAATTTTCAATGGAATTAAATGTTCCAGTATTTTTTAAATTCAATGACCCTGAGTTGGTTGGTTTTGATTATTCAAACTTTGAGCTTCCTCAAAGTGAAGATAATTTCCTAACTGATTCTATTGCTTATTCAAAATATTTTTTAAGTTATATTAATTATATACAATGGGGCACCTTTAATGAAGATTTAGCTCTTCGTGTTGGTAAAATTACTAATAGTACAATTGGTGATGGAGCTCTCTTATATCACTATAAAGATATACATGTTTCAAAATTTAGCACTCGTCCTGGCTTACAAATCAAGTTAGATGGGGCTATGTTCGATCTTCCACTTGGAATAGAATTTATCAGTACTGATTTATTTTACCCAGATTTATATGGGGGTAGATTTTATATTAATCCACTTTTCTTCTTAAACAATGAATTTATTAACAAATTAGCACTTGGTTACACTGTTACCTATAATACAACATATGAAGATCCAAATTCAGTTTTTTGGTTAAATGTTGTTTATGATTTACAATTACCTCTTGTCAAAACACCTGATAATAGTATTATTGCTTATTACGATTTGATTAGTGAGGCTGAATTTGATGATACAACTACTATAAATAGAAGTATTTCACAAAGAGTCGGTATATATGGTTGGTACCTTACCTCCTTTACCTATGACGCTCATATAAAAAATATTATTGATGATAATGTTAGTAATAATTCTTTTGTTGAAGGTAATTTAGAGTTGCTTGCTAAAGCTGCTCTTCCTCAATTAAAGAAAGATTTTATAGTAAGTGCAAATACTGGTTACTATGCTAATAATGGACTTTCTGAATTTACTTTGAGTTCTGACTTACAATTTGAAGATATATCCTTAGACAATTACAATCTTAAATTAGAAATTAAAAGCTCTAAGGCAATTGGACCTATTAGTGATATTTACGGTAGCGTGCAAAAGAATTATTTAAAAGATTCATTCACAAATGAATTTACTGAAGACTTTTTCTCAGGTTTTACTTCTACAAAAAACTTAAATATAAATTTATCTGCTAATATAATATTTTATCAAGTCAATGCAATTACAGTTGCTCTAAGCATTGAAACTGATGAAACTGGTGATATAGACCCTGAATATTCTTTAGGGTACAAATTTTCACTTTTTTAGATTAGTGAGAAGGAATGATTATGAATAAAATTGTCAAAAAAATATTTGTTGCTCTAATTCTGGCTACCATTTTTGTAGCTAATGTGTTTTCTCAATCAACTTCTTTTGAGTTGATTGAAGGAAATAAAAATTCACTTAAACTTTATGATGAATTTGGCAAAAAAATAAATATTATTTCTACAGAAAATATTACGATCAACTCTAAAGTAGTTGTTCAAACAGAAAATTTACCAGTAACTATTGGCTATGAATTTGGTACACTAGAATTAAAAGCAAACTCAATATTAGTTGTTGATCCTTTTGCTAAAAAACCTGTTCTATATTTAATTGATGGACAGGTTACTTTAGATACTGATTCTAAAGCAATTATTGATTACACAATCATGACTCCAGTAAGTAAATATGATTTTTCTAGCCCTGCTAAAATATATGTAATAAGCACTGAAAAAAATGAATATGGAGTATTTTATAAAGGAAGCGGTACTTCCTTTAATTCACTGACATCTCAAACTACTGAATTAAAAAGTGCACAAATGATTGATATGTCCTTTCCAGATAACTTTACTTTAGATGTTCCTGAGGATTATTTAACTCAAAATATTGATATAGAAAGTAAAGCGACAACCACTTTAATCTCCAGTTCTTATAATCAAAAAGATACTATATTAAAAACTGAAAAGAAATTAACCAGTACTGAAAACCGAAATAATTTCTTAAACGCACCATACTTACTTAATGTTAAGCCTATTCAAAAAAGTAATAATTTTGATAAATATACAACAATTAACTTTGTTATAACTGGTAATGGCCAAGGTAATATTGAAGCAATTAATTTTCCAGCTTTTTCTGGTATGTTAAAACAAGCTAGAAATGAGAATTCCAATATTTTACTTATTGATGGTGGTAATACAATAAATGGATCACCTTATGTTGATTTTGATAAAGGTAAAACTGCTGTTAAGCTTCTAGACAAGATGGCCTATGACATCTTTGTTCCTGGTGCAATTGATTTTAGTTATGGCCCCAACCATCTAACTCGTTTAGATAAAGAATCTAATATTAATTTCATAAGTACAAATGCAATGACTAAAGATCAATTATTTTATTTGAACCCTTATGGATTATACTTGTTTGATGACTTTAAAATTGCTGTATTAGGATTGTCAAATCCATCAGCTATTACACCATTAATGGATTTAGATTTAACAAATCAAATATTAGTTGAAAATGCTCAAAAAGCAATTGATATGGCAAATGAAGTTGCTGATTATGTAATTCTTATTAGTAATTTAAACTACCAAAATTATGACTCTTCCTTTATTATAAAAAATGTTAAGGGTCTTGATTTAGTTATAGACAGTAATAACAGTGATGCTACTCTAATGAGTATTGATGGCGTTCCTTTGATAACAACAGGTGTTGGTTACTCTGAAATTCAAAATTATACTATCAAGGTAAAAAATACAGATATTATTTCAACTAGATATGCAAAAGTTTACTCCTCTAATCTTTTAGCATCTGATAACAGATTACTCTCTTCTTTTGATATAAAATCATTTGCTGTTGATAGTGAATTATCCTCTTTTATGAGTAAAATTGTAATTCCTGCAAACTTATCCTTCTTCTTAATACCTCCTTATTTTTCAGATATAGTATCTGATACAAATGGTTTAGAAATCAATACACCTAAAGTAACTAAAATTGATGAAGTAACTAAAATTGATGAAGTAACTAAAATTGATGAAGTAACTAAAATTGATGAAGTAACTAAAATTGATGAAGTAACTAAAATTGATGAAGTAACTAAAATTGATGAAATAGCTAAAATTGATGAAATAGAGCCTTTAAAAGCTCCTACTTTTAAAGAAGAAGCTACTGTTCAACCTTATAAATTTGATTTAAAAATTTCCAATGAAAAATCTTTAATTCCAAAACCATTTTCAGAAATTAAAATAACCAATAATACAGTTTTAGATAATCAATTTTCGGAAATTAAAATATCTAATAAAACTGTTTTAGCTAATCCTTTTTCACAGCTTAAAATTAAGAATAAAACAACTTTTGCTCCTCCAAAGTTTAAACCTATCCCTTTTAAAGTTAGAAAAGATACTTCTAAAGAAGATTTACTAGCTAAAGAAGATTTAGATAAAAAAGAGGTTATAACAACTGATAAACCAAGAAAAGCTAATATCTATAGTGGTGAGGATTTAAAAATAAAAACTCACGTTGGAGTAATTTCAACATTAAGTGCAACTGCTGATGTAAAAGATGATACTTTTACCGATATTGATTATTTTGGCAGTTTAACACTAAGCCCATATATATATCATGGTGGCTATTCTCTTGGTTTAAGATTAAAAGGTGATCTAGATGAATCTCTATCTTTATCGTCAAACCTTTATCCATTTCCTTCTTCAGTAAATGATATAAATCAATTTGCAATTGATTTGATTGATCATGTAAAATTTGTAAATGATAGCAATAGTGTTGAAATCATAGCTAATAGAAGTAACTTTAAGACTAACATTGATTCTGCTCTTTCATATAATACTCTCGGTGGGTCAGATTTACATTTTATTGCTAATGTTGATACTGAGAAATTAACATTTAATTCATATATTTCTAACTTGGATATCTTAAGTATATTAGATAGCTCTGAAATAGAAAATTTATATTTTGATGGGATTTTTAATCTAGCTGATCTTGTTAATATTAATGTAGGAGCTTTAGCTATAGGTAATAAGACTACTTTGGATATTTACCCAATTTTAAACTTAAATTTAATACCTGTTAACAACAAAGATATACAAGTCAAGGTAAATATCGGAGCTACCTTATATTTAGGTGTATTACCTGACCTAAATTTCGAAACTCTTATAAATCAAAACAGCTCAAATCTTGTTACAAACTATGCAGCTAATGCTTCTTTACAAGTTAATTCAGAAACACTAAAACTTTCAATTGGAGCAAATTATTTAGTAACAGAAGATCCTGCTAAATTTACTACAAATATGATTCATAAATCAACAACTAGAGACGTTGCTGATATTTTCACAGCAGTTGAAACTAATACCTTAACTGCTATAGCTAAAATTAGTTATACAAATGACTTTATTGATTTGTGCACTATCTACTCCTTACCCCTTGATGCAAGTTCTTTTGCTATAGGTGATGACTTGATTGATATTAATTTAGCTTTAAATTTCTCTAAATTTAGTTTAGGTGGATTCTACTTGCATAATGACTTTATTAATCACTTGAAAGCTATTTCTGACATTAAGGCATTCTTAATTAATACTAATACAGAATATGGTGCATATATAAGTTATATTATTAAAGATTTAACTATGAAAGGCGCCCTTGCTCTTCCTAGTTCAAATTTGGCACCATTAGCACTTACCCTTAGTATGGCATACAAACTGGATTTTACTCTTTAATAGTGAAATGCTAATTAAAATATAATACCTTTAAAGAAAACTAAATTTGTTTTACTTTAAAGGTATTTTTTATTTCTAATTATTTTTATAATTTGTGCTATAATTGCCTTATGAGAATACATGAACTGAATAAATTAGTAGCTCAAAGAATAGCTGCTGGCGAAGTTATTGAAAGACCTGCCTCTGTAGTCAGAGAATTAATTGATAATAGTATTGATTCTAATGCTAAATCCATCACTTTAAGTATTAAAGAAGGTGGCTTAGATGAAATTACAATTCTTGATGATGGCGTTGGAATAAATAAAGATGATTTAAATATTTGTACACATAGTCATACCACAAGTAAAGTTACAAACATTGATGATTTATATCATCTAACTAGCATGGGCTTTCGTGGTGAAGCTTTATACTCAATTGCTGCAGTCAGTAAATTAACAATTTCTAGTAGCTACCAGGGTGAGTCTCCCCACACTATTATTGTTGATAATGGCAGTAAAAGTACTTTGATTCCAAATGGTCCTAGCATTGGAACTAAAATAACAGTTGAAGATCTTTTTTCTGAAATTCCTGCAAGACGACAATTTCTAAAACGAGCAGCTACAGAAGCAACAATGTGTAAAAATGTTTTATTAGAAAAAGCAATGGCATTTAATAATATAGAATTTAGATATTTCAATAACGACAAACTTGTTCTTCATTTGCCAATTACATCACAGAGAGAAAGAATAGTTCAAGCTCTTGTTTCAAAAAATAAAATATTATTAAATGATACATTAGAGTTAAAAGTAAAACATGATAGATTTTCACTTTATGCTGTTGCCGCCCTCCCCTATATTAAAAGAAGCGACAGATCAAATATTAAAATCTATATTAATAAAAGACCAATTCAAAATTTTGCCCTTATTCAAGCTGTTACTTATGGATATGGTGAATTGCTACCTGGCGGTAGTTTCCCATACTGTTATTTGTTTGTTGATGTTGATCCTACCTTAGTAGATTTTAATATTCACCCAACAAAAAGAGAAGCAAAAATTAGAATTCAGGCTGAAATTCATCACGCTGTTGTTAAAATGATACAAAAACAAATGCAACGACCCATCCCTAAATTAGAAGATACTTATTATCAAAATGATTTACCTATGGGTGAAAACAATTCTAAAAGTAAAAACACTGAATTGAATATGCCAAAAAACCCTTATCACTCTTCAACCAATTTTTTCAACAAAAATAATTCTAGCTTTGTAAATGAAGCCTCTATTGGAGAAGATCCCAAGCCAAAAACTCCTGATTGGTTTGAGAGAGCAAAGGAAATTTTAGCACAACCTTCTAAAATTGATGATATAAAAAAAGATGAAACAATAATAACTGAAGTAGACCATCTTTGGGATAAAACAGGTGTCCCTACATTTAAATATATTGGACAAGCCTTTAATTTATTTTTAATTGTTGAAAAAGAAAATGAATTATACTTAATTGATCAGCATGCTGCACATGAGAGAATTTTATTTGATGAAATTAGAGTGAGACAAAGCACTCAAAAATTATTAATACCAATATCTTTTGAAGTAGACAGAGATGTAGATAATTATATAAGTGAAAATACAGATATTTATGCAAACCTGGGAATTGAGTTACAAAGAGATTCTGATTTGTTATGGAATTTATTATCGATACCAACTATTTATAAACCTATTGAAAATAAGATAATTGACTATATTAAAAATAATACAGGAGATTCTAAAGCAATTGAAGAAGGCTTATTTGCTATATTAGCCTGTCACAGTGCTATTAGGCAGGGAGATGAAGTTGATAGAAGAACTGCAATCAATTTGATAGAAAAAGTTTTTGCTCTTGATGAGCCTGTATGTCCACATGGAAGAACATTTTTAATAAGATTAAATAATGATGAGTTAAAGAAGGCTGTGGGTAGAACTTAAATCTATCCTATATTCTATATCAGAGTCATTAGCTTTTTTATATTGTATTTTGATAAAAAATACTGTCTCTAAATTTTCTATTTTAATTTCAAATGGATATTTTTTTTCTATAATAAAATTATTAAAATATTCTGTATTTAATAGTTTTTTTTCTCTATCATAAAAAGAAACTTCTATGTTTCTGGAATTGATATTTTGATTTGATTCAAACTTTTCATCTTTTAAAAAACTATCCTCATCACTTAAAACAATTGAATTTTCACTTAAAAATATATTGGGTTCATCATTACCATTTAAATTATTTTCCAAATTGATTGTAGTATTAATTTCTCTACCATCTTTAGAGATAATTTGTAAGGAATAAGTACCTTCTTCAAAATAGTTAGAAGCTAAATTTATATTATTAGCACCTATATATTGGGAGTTATTGATTTCGATTTTTATAGGGTTTATATCCCAACTCAAATCTTGATTTGGACTTTTAAGTATATATTTAAATATAATTATATTTGAATCACTAAATTTATTAGCTAAGACTAAATTAGCAAAATTAGACTTTAATTGAAATTTATTGATATCATTTTTATTAGTTGATTCAGGTAAATTAAATGTTTTAATTTCGCTTATTTGAGTATAAGTATCCTGTAATTTGAATTCAGAAACATTACAGGACAATAAAAATATAGATAGCCCTAATAATAGAGCTATCTTTGTTTTAATTTTCAATTTCTTTAAGATATGATCTAACAGGATTTGCATAAGCATTTAAAGCATAATCTTTTACTTCGGGGGTTAAATTAGAATATCGTGCTAAGAACTTTTCGGTATCAAAATCTTTATATTCCTCTTTAAACCTTTGAGAATTTTCTAAATAATCGTAAGCGAATAAATTTGTAGGCCACAACTTATAATTAAGGTGAATCTGTCTATCTATTTCTCTTGCAACCTCAAGGTGATCACCATAAAGTTTTTCAGTTAAAGGTTTACCAACATGAATATGTATTCTTCCTTTGAATTTACGAAGACCTTTAACCAAAGAAATCATATCTTCATATTTTTTCTTGTTATAATTACCTTCATTAAATAATTTAGTTATCTCTTCTTTACTTTTATTAATATCACATGGATCATATTCATAGGAAACTGAAACTGGAGTAAGTTTACAGTTATTAATCAAATTTGAAAAAGTAACCTTGCTTTTTCTCATTGATAGATAAAGCATTTTAATAATTACTGGACTTGTTTCATCGATTCCATTTTTAGAACGGCCGCTTTTTTGAGCAACCCAAATACTTTTATTTCTATCTAAAATTGTTTCACAAAAATATTTACTTAATCTTATAGATTCTTTGTATTTTTCTCTTAGTGGTAAAGTTCTCTTTACAACAATACCACCATTCAATCTAAATAATGTTTCTACAGCTTTAGAGCTCATTAAATTATCACCAAATGCCAGTTCACATAATTGTTTATTATTTTGAAATAAGCCAAATTCAAGTAATGCACAATCTAAAACAATATCCCTATGATTTGAAAAAAATAAATACGAATCTTTACTATTTAGGTTTTCCATCCCAGAGAATGTTAAACTTGTTACTGATCTTTTTAATAAAGTTGGTATAAAAAACCCGGAAGTAATATATTTTTGAAAATCATCATAAGTATTTACACTATCCAACTTTTTTAAAAGATCATTGGATAATTGAAATATTTGTTGTTTGTAATCAGGTGCCTGGCTATCTAATAATAGAGCAAATAGCTTATAAATATATTTAGGGTTATCTTGTAATAAGGCAACACCTGCTTTTAAATCTTCTCCCATCAAAGGAGAAATATCACGATATGATTGTAAATCCATTATTTACTCCTAAATATGCAATGATTTGATATATTGGGTTCTCTCCCATAATGTTGGGTCAATCATTTTTTCTTGAGCTAACTTTCCTTTAAATTGAGAAATATCAGAGAAGTTATGGATTTCCATCCAATTGTTTAAAATTTCTAGCATCATATTAACAGAGTCTAAGCCGTTTTCTATTAATACTGAACATAATTCAACACTGGAGGCGCCAGCTAACAACATTTTAACTAATGTTTCACCATTATGAATTCCAGTATTGGCACATAAATCTAAGTTAACTTCTTCACTCATCAACCCCACCCATCTTAAAATATTAGAATATTCATTTTTAGTTGAATAAGAACTACCACGTTTGATAGAAATTGCGTTAATATCAATATCTGGATTGTAAAAACGATTGAATAATACTAATCCATCATATTTAAGAAAATCTAATTCACGGATAATATTAGAGGGGGAAGAAAAGTTCGAACCTAATTTTAATGATAATGGTAATTTGATTCCATTTCTTGCTATTTTGGCAAATTTAATAAAATCTTTATCCATTTTTTTACCATCAAAGTTAGCATTAGAAGCGATTACATAATGATTAATTTCAAAACCATCGGCTCCACAATATGCAAAACGAGGTACATATTCTTTAATCCAAGACCCATCTCCTGATCCGTTTAAGGATGCTATAATAGGAATGCTACAAGCTTTTTTAGCATCTTCAACTAGGGATAAATACATATCTATATAATGATCTTCACTAGCTCCTTTTAAAAAACCATAAGCATCTGCATGATTTAAAAAAGAATGTTCAATGTCTACATTTGACTCAGCATCTTTGTCAATTTGCTCTTGGAAAATTGATTTAACTACTATAGCTGCAACACCAGCATCCTCAAGCTTTTTTATACTTTCTAAATTTGATGTAAGGGGACTACTTGCGGCTATTATCGGATTTTTTAACTGTAATCCCATATAACTTGTCTTTAGATTTGCCATTGTAAAACTCCGTATTTTTAAATGAAAATAATTAATAAATTGTAAAGTAACAATAAAATATATTATTGTATTTAATAACTTCTACTATAATAAGCTATTTTGTTAAAGATTAAAAGGAATTTTATTAAGAATATATATTATCTACACATTAATAGCACTCAAATGATTAAAAATTGGTAAATCTACAATTTAATACTAGGATTTTAGTGTTTATAGCTGATAATAAACAATTAAACATGCAAATATGTTCAAATGTATGGTGTAAGGAAATAATAAAATAAGATATTTTTGAATAAATAAATGATTCCACTATAGCAATATTATTTAATCAATAAATAAAAAACTTACTTTTTCTTTTTAAGAAGCAATCTATTTTCTAAATATGAATTCACAACAATAGTTCTAGCAGTCTTTGCTTCAATTAAAGTCGCATTTCTGGTACCTTTAAGAGGATAACTCAGATTCATTTCTTCATATTTTCTTTCACCCATATTATGATAAGGAAGAACATCAACTCCATAAATATTATCAAAAGGAGCTAAAATTTTACCTAATTCAACAAAATGCTCTTTTTTATCTGTAATATTCGGTACTAAAACATGTCTAATTATTACATCAATATAATTTATACTAAGCAACTTTAAAAATTCAAGTGGTTTATTCGAGGCAATTCCTGTTAATATTTTATGCTGATCTGAATTACTATGTTTTATATCTAAAAGAACTAGATCAGTGTTTTTAAGCAAAGTTTTATATTTTTCATTATTTTTATTATCAAAACATCCAGCTGAAGTATCTAAGCAAGTATGAACATTTCTTTTTTTAGCTTCTACAAATAGTTCAGTCAAAAAATCAAGCTGATAAAGGGGCTCTCCTCCAGTAACAGTTATGCCGCCATTTTTATAAAAATCTTTATTTCTATCATATTGATTTAATATTTCATCGACAGTCATTTGAGTACCAATATTTGCTTTCCACGAATCTGGATTGTGACAATATTGGCATCTTAAAGGACAGCCTTGGAAAAAGACTACAAGTCTTATTCCAGGACCATCAACTGTTCCAAAACTTTCAATTGAATGAATATAACCCAATTTAAATTACTTCATGGAAGGTTCTTGATATTACTTCGTCTTGTTGCTCTTTGGTTAGTTTATTAAAATTTACAGCATACCCAGATACTCTTACAGTAAGTTGGGGATATAATTCAGGATGTTGTTGAGCATCAACTAAAGTTTCTTTACGGAATACATTTACATTAAGATGGTGACCACCTTTTATTACGTATGCATCTAACATAGTAACTAGATTATCAATTTGAGATTCGTTCACTTTCATATTTTTATCCTTATAATTTTTATTAATTATTCTTGTGTTGGTACTTCACAAGCGCACATTGGTTTGTTTGTAAAACTAAAAGCAATATCATCATCTTTTCCTAGTGCTTCAGGTATAATTGAAAAAGTATTAGAAATTCCATCTTGTGAATCATTAAAAGACAATTTTGCAACTGAACTCAATGAGGCAATTGCACCTTTAGTATCTCTATGATGCATGGGATTCGCGCCAGGGGCAAAAGGAACTCCTTCTTTTCTGCCATCAGGAGTGGAACCTGTAGCCTTACCATAAACAACATTACTAGTAATTGTTAACAATGAAGTAGTTGGTATACTTTCTCTATATGTATTATTTTGTTTTACATAACTCATAAAGGTTTTTACTATTTGCTCAGCAATAAAATCAACACGATCATCATCATTTCCAAATTTAGGGAAATCACCTTCAATTTCATAATCCATAGCAAGTCCGTTTTCATCTCTTATGACTTTTACTTTAGCATATTTTATAGCGGAAAGCGAATCTGCAACTACCGAAAGCCCTGCTATTCCTGTAGCAAAATACCTTTTTACTTCTTTATCATGTAATGCCATTTGTATTCTTTCATAAGAGTATTTATCATGCATATAGTGGATAATATTTAAAGTATTAACATAAACATTGGCTAACCATTTCATCATTTGTTTGTAACTTGTTAAAACTTCATCATAATCTAAATATTCTGAAGTGATTGCTTTGTAGTTAGGTCCTACTTGTTGTTTAGTTTTTTCATCCACACCACCGTTTATTGCATATAATAAACATTTAGCCAAATTAGCTCTAGCTCCGAAAAATTGCATTTCCTTTCCGATCTTCATAGAAGATACACAACAGGCAATAGCATAATCATCCCCGCGAGTTACCCTCATCAAATCATCATTTTCATATTGAATAGAAGAAGAAAGAATAGTAGATTTAGCGCAAAAACGTTTAAAGCTCATTGGTAAATTAACACTCCAAAGAACTGTTAAATTAGGCTCAGGAGCTGTACCTAAATTATTTAGTGTATGTAAAAATCTGAAACTACTCTTACTTACCAAAGTTCTACCATCAATTCCCATCCCACCAATTGATTCAGTTACCCAGGTAGGATCTCCAGAAAATAATTCATTATATTCAGGAGTTCTAGAAAATTTTACAAGTCTTAATTTCATTACAAAGTGATCTATAAATTCTTGAATTTCTCTCTCAGTATACTTACCATTTGCTAAATCACGATTAGAATAGATATCGATAAAAGTTGAAGTTCTTCCCAAGCTCATAGCTGCACCATTTTGTTCTTTAACAGCGGCTAAATATCCAAAATAAAGCCATTGTATAGCTTCTTTAGTATCATGTGCTGGTTTACTTAAATCAAAACCATATATTTTACCCAACTCTTTCAATTCAGATAAAGCTCTTAGTTGTTCACTTAATTCTTCTCTATCTCTAATAGTATTATTATCCATTACTGAAGAAGTTGAGCTTTTTTGTTTTTGTTTATCTTCAATTAAAAAATCAACTCCATACAAAGCTACTCTTCTATAATCTCCAATAATCCTTCCCCTACCGTAAGAATCAGGTAAACCAGTAATGATGTGAGATTTTCGACAACTCCTCATCTCAGGCGTGTATGCATCAAATACACCAGCATTGTGAGTCTTTCTATACTTAGAATAAAATTCTTTAATTAAAGGATCTAATTCATGATCATTATCAGCTAAAGCTTTATCAGCCATTCTAATTCCACCGTTAGGTTGAAGGGACCTTTTAAAAGGTTTATCTGTTTGAAAGCCAACAATAGTTTCAGTTTCTTTATTTAAATAAGCTGATTTGTGACTAGTAATTGTAGATATTATTTTCGTATCCATATCTAAAACGCCACGTTTAGCTCTTTCTTGATCGTTTAATTTTAAAACTTGATCCCAAAGTTTTAATGTATCTTCAGTAGGACCTGAGAGAAAACTATCATCTCCTAAATATGGAGTATAATTTTTCTGGATAAAATCCCTAACATTTATTTCATTTTTCCAAGAAAATCCATCAAAAGAAGCCCATGCTTTTTCATTCATACTATCATCTCCCAAAATATTAAATTCAATTAAGTTATTACTATCTAACTTTCATACTTAAAATACTCAATTAAATAAAAAATTACAAGCTCGTTTGAAAACTAAATTTTTAATTAAATAGGATATTTGGAATATCAATCAATGTAAAACCTATGTTTTTTAGGTTTATATCTACTAATTTAAATATTAAACTTTCTCATAGTATATTATTTTACATTATAGAACATTAACTCATTATCAATAAGGCCAAAAGTTGCTTTAAAAAGCATTAAAAATAATTAACTTATTTTTAAAAAAAAGTGAAATAAATCAGAATAATCTGATATTTAATGATTGTATAATAAATTAATAGACACAAAAAAACTGCTACCAAATATTATAAATAATACTTGGTGACAGTTGATAGATTGATAGAAATATTTTGTATTTTTAAATATTACAAAACATATGGTACTTTTAGATTATGTGATTGGTAGACAATAAAGGTTTCCACATCAGCAACTTCTGTAATTTTTCCAATTTCTTTTTTGAAGAAGTCTAATAAAGTCATATCATCATCTTCATTTAAAATTAATTGAACCATCAAATCATAACGACCTGTAACAACAGCAACAGAAACAACCCCTCTAAGGGATGTAAACTCAACTGCTTTCTTATCCAAATCTAAAGTGTTTAATTTAACACCCATCATTACAACTTGTAGGCCCGGAAATAGTTCCGGATCAACTAGACCAGTTACTGAAAGAACATTATCTTCAATAAGCTTATTAACTCTTGAGCGAACAGTATTTTCAGTAATTCCTTGTTGCTCTGCTATAGCGCTAAAAGGTTTTCTACCGTCAATCAAATTCCGAATTATTTGCTTATTTGTTTCGTCTACTTTTTTAATCATAAATACTAACCATTTTTCCTTTCAAATTCTTTCATGAATTGTGCTAATACTTCAACATCTGCTTTTGGACAAGCATTATAAACACTTGCTCTTAATCCACCAACGCTTCTGTGGCCTTTAAGACCTAACATATCGGCTTCTCCAGCTTCCACTAAGAATTTCTTTTCTAATTCAACACTTGGAGCTCTAAATACAATATTCATTTTTGATCTAAAGTTTTTATCTACAGGAGAAGTATAGAATGATGATGCATCAAGTGTATCATAAATCATATTACTCTTTTCAGTAGCTCTTTCAAGCATACCTTGAGCACCACCGTTCTTTTTAACCCATTCTAATATTAATTTTACACCCCAAATTGTGAAAACAGGAGGAGTATTCAATAGACCATTACCAGCTGAATGTTTAGCGTAGTTCATGTAATTAGTTAGATTAGGATTTTGTTTTTCAAGCATATCTTTCTTCATAATAATAAATGTTGCGCCAGCGGGACCTAGATTCTTTTGAACACCACCATAAATCATTGAAAACTTATTTACATCAACAGGACGAGATAAAATATCTGAAGACATATCAGCAATTAATGGAGTATCGCCAGTATCAGGGAAATCTTGCCATCCAATACCACCAATAGTTTCATTTGAACATAAGTAAAGGTATGATGAATTTTTTGAAGGTTTAACTGTTTTAGGATCAGGTAAAGTTGTGAATTTTGAATCTGTACCGTCAAAATAATAATTTACATTACCTAATTTTTCAGCATCTTCACCAGCTTTATTTGACCAAGTACCACTTTTAATATAATCAGCAACAGTTCCAGGTTTTAAAAAGTTCATTGGAATCATTGTGAATTGCAAGGTTGCTCCACCACCTAAGAAATATACATCATAGTCATCACTAATGCCTAATAATTCTCTAAATAAATTTTGAGTATCAGCATACATATTAGCGAAAACAGGGCTACGGTGAGATGTTTCAACCATTGATTGGCCATTGCCGTGATATTCTTTAATTTCTTTTTCAAATGTATCTAACACTTCCATAGGTAATACTGATGGACCAGCATAAAAATTGTATTTACGTGACATTAAAGCTTTCCTCCCTTAGAAAGTTCGTCGATAATTGCAAAGGCTTCATCGCCAATACGCAATAAGTTTTCATTAGTATTTGCTCCAACATGTGGTGTTAAAATAACTTTTTCTTGTTTTAATATTACATAATCTTCACTTGGAGGATCACTTGGATAAACATCAGTACAATATAAAGCAACTTTATTAGCTTCTAATAAAGCACACATATCATCAGCATCAACTACAGGACCACGACAAGTATTAATAACTACAGGTACTCGAGTACAGTTAGCAATTAATTTTGAATTGATCATTCCTCTAGTTTCTTCAGTCAAAGGCATGTGCAATGAAACATAATCTGCATCTTTGATAGCCAATTCTGGTGTAGCTTTCATTTCTGCTTTATCACTAGAAGAGACATATTTATCATAAGCTACAACTTTCATTCCAAAAGCAGATGCTCTATCTGCAACTTTTTGTGCAATATTACCAATACCAAACAAACAAAGAGTTTTACCATATAGTTCAGTTCTTTTGATTTGTTTCTTTAACCATTTACCCTCTTTCATACCATTATGATATTCAATAATATGGGTAGGTGCAGAAATTAAATGTGCCATTACTAATTCTGCTACTGCAATAGAAGAAGATTTTGGAGTATTACGAACAATAATACCTTTTGATTCAGCAAATTCTTTGTCAATATTATCAATACCAACTCCACCCCTAATAATTAATTTTAAATTAGGAACTTGTTCGATATATTCTTTTGTACATACAGTCTTTGATCTAACTAGTACAACATTTGCTTCGCTGAGTCTTTGTTTGTCATTAGTTACTTCACCAAAAACCGATAATTTATCAGCTAGGGATGCATCAAATGCGTCAGAAATAAGAATTAGCATATTTAACCTCTTTGTGTGATATTAAAAGTATCACTATTTTTTGATTACAGAATATCGTGTATTAATGCATTTGTCAATTTTATTTTATTTTTTTTTGTTATTACTCAATAAATATGATTATAATTTATAATTAACATTTTTTTTATGTAATTATAAAATAATATTTTTTGGTAAATTTAATTTGAATTTCTTGGAAACTAAAACCGCCTAGTCATAGACTAAGCGGGTGTTTTAATTAATATGATTTCGCAGCGTGCAATTTTCTTGCTTTTTTCAATTGCTTACGAGCATCAGTTTTCTTCTTACGGTTAAGAATGGTGGATGGCTTTTCGAAATATTCTCTTTTTTTGAATTCTCGAATAATACCTTCTTTTTCTACCATACGTTTAAAACGTTTGATTGATTTTTCTAAAGGTTCGTTGTCGTCAACTTTTATAAATGCCATATATTATCACCTCCTTCCCTTATTTATATGCATTGGGAAAAATTTCTTTTTTATTTGTGTGGGTTTTATACCAACAGGTCTGAATATATAGAAAAAATCACATTTATTCAACACCTTTTTAATAAATTTATTAATAAAATTTACTCACTAACTTTTAAATAATACTACTTAAATTTAGAAGAACTTTGTTTGATATCTATTACAGAAAGTTGGAGAGAATCTGCATTTTGATAGCTGTTATAACCCATTCTAAATACAAGGTCTACAAACATATCTTTTGTAAATTCTTCATCAATTTTCTTGCCACCATTCCAATAAATACAAGGCCATTTGTAATTGTTATGAGAGACAACTAATTTAACATTTCTGCTTCCATTTTTTCCACCATTAACAAAGTTATAATCTACAAGCAAAGCCCTCTCAATTTGGAAAATTAAAGGGGTATTATTTTGCCCGTATGGCTCAAAAGCTTCCACTAATTTTATCAAGTCTGGATTCAAATCTTTTTCTTGCAAACTACAATCTATTTCAATATCATCTTCATTAACATTTTCTATATCATCCATATGATCAAGCTTCTCTTCTAGTCGATTTACAAATTCATTTAAATCACTTTTATTAAGAGAAAAACCACCAGCATTTGCATGACCACCAAAATTTAATAAAAGGTCCTCAAAGTTTTGTAAGAATTGTGTTATATGAAAACCTTTGGGGGACCTCATACTTCCAACTAGTGTTCCATCTTCATTATCGCAAAGAACCATACTGGGGCTTTTAAACATATTCATAAGCCTGGAGGCCATTAGACCTGTAATTCCACGAAATACTTTAGTATTCTTTACTAAAACTAGTTTTGAGCCAAACCTCTCATAATTATCCTGAGCTTCATTTTGCATGCTATGCCAAGATTCATCACCAAGCTTTTGTCTTTGTTTGTTAAATGCAAACAATTCACTTGAGTATTTTTCAATTTCCTCTTGATCTTCAGCTAAAAACATTTCAACGGCAACTTGAGGATTGCCTAATCTGCCAGCAGCATTAATAATTGGTGATATATTCCAGCCAATATGAGTTGTTGTGATTTTTTTATTTATTAATTTAACTTGAGCTAGTAATGGCAACAAAGATTTTCTGGGGTTTTTACTTAAAACCTCCAGGCCTCTTTTTACAATTATTCTGTTCTCATCTTCCATTGGCATCATATCGGCTACTGTGCCGATTGCTACCAAATCAAGAATTTTATCAAATTCTGTTGATAATAATGGATCATTTTTAAATATTAAAGAGTTAAAAATACCCATAAGAACATCTAATTCATCTTTAGCTATTTCACTGTAGCGGCCACTTTTAGATATTTCAGATAAAGCAAAAAGACTTTTTGAACTTAGGGATGGAAAAGATTTATTTAATGCTGGTCTTAAATCTTGTAAAAATATTTCTACTTTAGATTTAAACGCTTTACTTAATTGTCGCTTTTCAACTTCTTCGTCTAGAACGATTATAGGTATTCCACAATTGATAAAATCTATAACTTGACTCTCTTGTGGATTGGTTATTCCAATATTTATTATTTCTATCATTCTGTCGATTACGACTAAATTTCTCACTTTCATAGCCTGAATTATGATTGAATCATTTCCAGGTTGAGCATGCAACAATATATAATCTTCATTAAAATATTGTGAAGAAGAAAATCTAAGAGCCCAAATGAATTTAGAGACAACACCACATCCAGCAAGATGCTTAAAGGGATAAGTGCTTCCTTTTTTCTTTGGGTTAATAATTGAATAT
>Ga0307992_1000867_pt1 | contig 18533 bp, 18 predicted proteins | sample EllFjometagen133_FD_203162 | JGI IMG/M metagenome (GOLD analysis project Ga0307992, IMG submission 203162) | Marine microbial communities from Ellis Fjord, Antarctic Ocean - #133 | ecosystem: Environmental > Aquatic > Marine > Unclassified | place: Southern Ocean | collected 2014-10-08
GTTTAATGTGGAGAGGTGATTCTTCTGCGTAAGTAGAAGCGAAAAGCTTAATGACTTTTTTCAAAACCCAACTCCGACCCTTCCCAGATCTTTTGGGAAGGGAGACAAGCTGCTGTATTCCACGCCTGAGTTGTCTACCCCCGGCAAAGGTGGTATACTACGTAACAGACGATCGTAGCATGATCATGCTAGGTTGATGGAGGACGTAAGCGTGGGCCCACGAGGTAGCCCGCGTCAGGCTGACTGATCCCCAATGGTTCAGCTTGCGGGTGCGGGCTGAGGAAACCCGCCGATCGTCTTATCTCTCGGCAGGAGGGCAAGATGGAGAAAAAGAACGATGCGCTTGCAGTGACGATTGACGATGAGTCTACACCAATCTGCCTAGCCTGCGCTGAACAGATAGCTAATGCGGATGGCTTGCCGCTGCCGTTCTGGTTGGTAAACAGACCGCATCGGATTGACGGAACTACCCTTTGCGCATGCGGATTGCGTATGGGTAGTGCTCAGGCCTTGCAGGCTGCGGAACGCATCTCCATATTGCTTGAAGGATCGAATAATCTGCAAGAAGACGGGATAAGCTATCTAGGAGGTGAGTAACGGTGCAGTGTCCAAACTGTGGGTCAAGCGATGTGTACCCTTGCAGCGCTTCCGCTACAACAGAGGGGTATCCGTATACGTGTAATGCATGTGGAATCCTCTTCACCGTAAAGAATGTTGAGGGAGGCGCGGATAATGGATGAACTAGACAAGCGGATTCGGCTTGAAGCTCTGATCACAGAGCGCGCCAAGATGGTAGCCCGTAGCCGGTATCACGCACACGACGCCGATGATGCTGAGCGGGATGATGAATTCGATGTACTCGCGGGCAAAATGAGGCAGTTGTTAGAGGTGCCGCCGGGTGCGTGGTTGTCGCTAGAGCAGCTGGAAGAACTTGATACGTGGCATGGGACTGATGGAATAGACATCGGGTTATGTCCAGTGTGTGTTCAGAAAGGGCATCATGCGTCTAATTGCTGGCTCAACGCGAAGATCAAGGAAGCTCGACAAGGAAAGGGATGATTGCCATGGAAGCTGTGTTTGCTATTAGGTGGTGGCATGGGGTGCGTTGGGTTGAGATGACTGAAGAACTCTCGGCTTTCTTGCGTAAAGCTGGAATCACGATGCGTGATGCTGAGTTTACTTCCTCAAGTGAGAGTAGCTACCCTTGGGTGCATTGCAGAGATGGTTCATCGTAGGAGGTGATTGCCGTTACTAAATCCAAACGCTTTCGGGGATTGCCAAAGAAACAGGCAGAGGTCTTTGAACAAATAGCTCGGGCCATGACGATGGACATCATCCCGCAACACTGGAAGCCCTCCAAAGGAAAGGGGTAATTGGTTTTAGCGCGAAGATGTTTTTCGGGTTCGTCGTGCAAGCGCCGTTTGTCCCGATTCCGATCCATATGGAATGGTGTGAGTGGTGTGCGATAGATAGAGGAGGCGATGATGAATAGATTGCCGCACAAAGGGTACGGTCGTATCTACGTTGAAAAGCCGGAAGATATTGAGCGTGTAAGGGCGATCATTCATGAGATGGACGAGTTCGAGTACTATTATCTCCCGACTGATCTTATCACGCTCTTCAGCGAATACCCGAAAGTTGTATACACGCACAAGTTTGATGATCTCGATATGGACGATCTAACAGCGGAATGCTGGAATCGCGGAATCCATTGCTGGGTATTCGATGCAGGACACGATGAATTTCCGCAGCAGGCGGTCAATGGACTGGGAACGCGGAATCCATTGTTGTCCGCAGCTAGCGATAAAGGGTGAAAACATGCGCTGGGTGAATCTACAGATAGCGAAGAAGAAGGCGCGCCACTTAGCTGCGTATTATGACTTACGCTCAGAGGGGACCCCGCTGGTTGGATCGCATTATGAAAAGATTCTGCGACGAACGCGAGTACCGTGTTCATGTGCAATGTGTGGTAATCCCCGCCACCATTTCAAGGGAGCGGACAGATTAACCAGGAAGGATAAGATACAAAGGGATATTGAGCGTGAACAAATTGAGCTTACGAGGTGATAGGAATGACGGACAAGCGGTTTGGATCACAACTGGCTCGGAATCGGATGTTGCTCTATGTGCCGACTAACAAGAAGGTTGTACTGGAGCAGTTCCTGAAGCTAATGCCATCTAGTAGAGCGCCGAGTTTATCATCGGCAATCTTCTTGGCACTAGAGGATTGGATAGCGGATCATGCTACGAAGACGCACAAGGAGGTAGAAAGATGAAATACGTTGAAGCACCAGAAGGCTATACTGGACAGGAACCCTCTCTTTTTCTGGCGGGGGGAATTACTGGATGCCCAGACTGGCAAGCTGAGGTAGTGGAAAAGTTAGAGGAAGGTGTACAAAGTCAATTTAGCAACGATGTTCTGCGTAGGTTGGTTGTTCTGAATCCACGGCGTAAGACGTTCAACATCACTGACCCGCTAGCTGCTCAGGATCAGATAACGTGGGAATACAATCACCTACATCACGCAACGCTGGTTTTGTTCTGGTTCCCGAAAGAGACTCTTTGCCCAATAGTTCTTTACGAATTAGGGGCTTACGGATCGCTTAAAAGTAACATTTTCGTAGGCACGCATCCAGAGTATGCGCGGCGACAGGATGTTGAGATCCAGTTAGCATTAGCACGCCCAGAAATAGATGTTGTAGATTCTCTTGAAGATCTCGTTAAACAGGTATTAGTAAAGGGGGCTGTCTTATGGCCAAGAAACTGATTGGCACGATGATGTACGAGGGACGCGAGGTGATCCTGCCGATAACGCCCGATCACAAGCTGTCTCACCCATTCGAGGACTATTTCCCGCACAACAACCCTGAATTGTGGTTTGGCTGGAATGAGACGCAGCAGAATTCTTGGATGAGGCGTAGGTTGGGCGGGGCTTGCCCGATCTTCGGCTATCCAGATATTCAGAATGCAGAGACCGTGGAAGCTCATCACATAGTCGCTAAAGGCATCGGTAGCAAGGATATGGTTAAGGTACCGTGGGCAATCATTCCATCCCTTAAATCATTCGATCCCGAACGCTCAGCGCATGATCTGTATCATACCTACAACCTCTCCGGGACGGGATTCGCAGTAGTGAAATGGGATTGGCTTGATGAGAAAGACGGATTTGAAGCACTCGACGAGCATGAGGAGCCTATAGCACACGAGGATCTATTCTTCTACAAACGCCCAACCAATGGCAAGGTTGACGAGGCGAAGGGCTGGGGCGCGTTGATGCTGGAGACGAATGCGCAACGAGTGAAGGCTCTCTATGCAACGGCTATCCTGATGTCCGCTGGCAATAACCATGCGCAAGTTCTGGGTTACGATAACGTTGGGGATTGGATGGCGCAGCATGGTATGATGATCCAGCTCCCGAAGAAGGCACAAACACTCTTCGATGCTTTTCACGAATACTGGCCGCAGCTAGAGGAAGGCATAGTGCCGGTAGAGATGGGCGACCTCGTGCGTAGAAAGGTGCGTAAGGGCTTGCCGGAAGTGAAAGAAGAATGGGTGGATAAGGTGCTGGACTATTGCTCGCCAAAAGCGAAACATCCTTCCATTGCGGCATTCATCACTCTTATCACGGAGGCTTTCCCGACTAGCGCCAATGAGAAGAGAGCTAGTGTTGTTACTGGCGAGAATATCAAGGTAACTCCACGCAAAGTGCTGGATTTTGGGGAGTTATTTGGAACCGGTGTGATTATTCGTGGCTGGCCTGTAGGGGTAGACGAGGCAGAGGACTAAGGAGGTAGTAATGAAGTACGAGCAGATTGATGCCATGTCGAATGGTGATTTGCAGAGAAACGTTGCAGTAGCGACACGGATCGAGCTTGATTACGTAAATGACATACAAGAGTCGTGGAAATTGGTGAGGGCAATGATAGTTGACGGCCAATGGATTATGCTATTAGCCCCACGCTTTGATGAAGGCAGATGGGAAGTATCACTAACGTTCGATAGCGAGGATGACACGCCTGTCTTTGGCCCAACTGTGCAAATAGCGATATGCCGCGCCTTCCTCTATAACGAGCTATGGAAAGCTTATAAAGAAGAACACAAAGCATGAAGAAGAGTTCCCTAGAGCGCAAGTTTGAATACCTTGCCAAGCTGTTCAAGCTGCCAGAGTATGTGGAGCAGTACAAGTTTGCGCCAAAACGCAAGTTCAGATTTGATATTGCATACCCAGCTCCTATTTTGGTGGCAATTGAACTTGATGGAGGTATTTATAGTGGGGGTAGGCATACTAGAGGAGTTGGCTATGAGAACGACTGCGTGAAGGGGAATCTAGCGATCGAGCTAGGGTGGGTGGTGCTGCACTATACTCCGAACCATCTTAAGAAAGATCCGGGGGGCGTTATAGTGCAGATATTGCGTGTTCTGAAGCAAAGGAAAGAAATTGGCGAATCCGAATATCCTGACGAAGCGTGAGAAGGATTTTGCACTACGAGTAGCTCGCGGTGAAGATCCTGTAACGGCTATGGTAGCAGCTGGCTATGCGGCATCAACTGCTAGACAGAATGGTGCTGCATTTTTGTTGCGGCGCGAGATAGTGCGTCAAGAGATCAAGCGGTTTAAGCAGATCGAGGCGACACTTGTAAACGAAGGCCCCGTTGACCTTAGCGGATTCGTACCGGAATTACAGGTTGTGCTAGCCTCAAAGCCGCTTACGGAAAAGCAGGTTGAGGAACTGCTGAAGTGCGCAGATCCAAAGACAGGGTTAATCTACTGGCTCAAGAACTATGTGTGGACGTGGGACAAGGCCAACAAGCGCAAAGCATCGTATCCATTGTGGCCGTTTCAAGAGGAATTCCTGAAGGAACTAGAGATAGGCGGGAAGATTCTTGTAGAGAAGTCGCGCGATCTCATGGTCACCTGGACAGTATGCGAGTACATGCTTTGGCACATGCAATTTGATCCATTCTGGAGCGGACTTGCTACTAGCCGGAATGCTAACGAGGTTGATAATGGCGGAAGTGGCGCTACAGCTAAGTCAATCTTCGGGCGCATAATGTTCAGTTGGAAGCATCAGCCCATATGGTTACGAATGGATCTCAAATTTGGGCGCTTAAAGATCACCTCTGATGAAGAAGGAATGTGGACCGAGCTAAATGGAGAAGCCGCTACAAAGGATGTCGGAAGGAGTTCCGATGTCTATTTCAAGTGGGGTGATGAGTTCTCTCTCGTGGAGCAATCAGAGAAAGCGCACGCATCTATGGTGGGTGGGGGTTTCCAGACCCTTCTCTATACCTCAACAAGCAACTTGACAGGTAACGAGTTCTATCGCTTGCGCACCAGGAAAGACTCTGGTTTCAGGATACTACATTATTTGTGGAGCGATCGACCTGACAGGGATGAGGCGTGGTACAAAGATAAAACTGCGTCCATGACTGCCGAGCAAAAGGCAAAGGAACTTGACATTGTGTATGAGGTAAAGGGGCCGCGCCGCATTTGGAAGAAGTTCGATCCAAGGCTTCACGTTGTGCAGCAAAACAAGATCCCGATTGGCGTTGGTTTTGGTGTGATGGGGTTCGATGAGGGCTTTGCCAGTCCAGGCGCTTTGTACTACGCGAGGTATTGGGGCCGCACGCTTTACGTCATCGACGAGGTGTATAAGGCAAACGTGCAGCTACTTAACCCGGAGTCGTTGAGGGATGATATGGATCACGATTGGGTATGGTACATTGACGACCTTATAAAGAAGCATGGAGAAGTTGCCGCCATTGCCGTTGGCTTTGAATCTCGCGGGTTCGAGGCTATATTGACAACAAGGGGGCATAAGGTGTATCGTGTTAATCAGGACAAGCGGAATCGTATCCGGCTAGTTGACGGGCTTTTCTCAGGAAACGGAAGCACGCAACCAGGTATTCTGATTAGCGATGAATGCGCTGATTTGCTGAAGGAGATACCGTATTACAAATGGAAGACCACGCCTGCAGGAGTGATGACAGATATGCCGGCTGATAGCGTGGACCATGCCATAGATGCGCTTCAGTGCATAGCCGAATATGCGCTAGAGGAGCATGCGCAGGAGAACGATGAAGAGACGTGGGTTAGTGAATTGTAGCGCAGGAGATTGATAATGCCAGACAAAGGACCGAGTCGAAAACCAAAGACAGCACAGGAACAGCGTGAGCTTGAATCAGTAAATTCCGCCCAGGACTTATACCTCAAGAGCATGCGCGGGCAAGAATTATCCCCTGCTGACGCTCTCTCATTTGGCCTCATCGAATCGCTTCTTGGCGCAACTACGCCGACTTCTCCGTATGGATCGAGGGAGAGTGACTGGGTAGATGAGGAAGGATCTGATTATGGCCTGACGTACGCAGAACGAAACGACATGTACAAGCAAACGGACCGTCTATTGCGCGCAGACCCAATGATGCTGAATGCTCACAAGCAGTTTATGACTCATATCTGCGGAAACGGGCCGTCGCTGTCGTTGATGAAGAGCGAAGATGGCAGCCCTCATCCGCTTACAAAACGCCTGCAATTGCTCATTCCCGACTTCCCCTCGCTGGCTAGATTCATCGTTAGCTACACATTGAAGTTTGGAGAGCTATTCGCGATACATTTCCCGATAGAGGGTAGTGAGCTAGGCCGGCCCGCTGGAGAGCTATTCACGCCAAATAAGTGCCGAAAGATCCACACTAAGACACCTACGGCTCTGCGTTCACGGATTCTCTATTACAACTTCCCGATGTTGCGAAGTACTGTTGCTACTAACGGAAAGAAGGGCTACGTACCCGCTGATGCTGTGACGATGTTCAAGGTGCATGAAGATCTGAATGATGGCCTACACGGGCTGTCTGTGTACTATGTCGCAATGCGCGAAATTCCTCGATACGTAGACTGGCTTCATTCGCGGGGGTTAAGGGCTAGGGCGAACTCAGTGTTCCTAATCCTGCGATCGTTGAAGGGAATGAAGGCAGGCGACAGGCACGAGCTTCCTGACCGCCCTCAGATCATCGACACAAACTCCGCTATGGAGCATTGGGATAAAATCGAAGCAACCGGTAGCGCTAGAGATGCTTCCAGCGACGGCCATGAGTTCCGTATGCGAGCAGCGCAGGGAACCGGGCTTGCTGAACCAGACATTTCTATGGATGCTCAATATGGCGCGCAGATCAAACAGGGATACGCCACAAAGCTCTATGAATATTACCAGAATGTTCTTACGCAACCGCTGCGTTCTTTCATTGGGAAAACGATTGGGCTAGATCCTGGAAGATGGAATGAGATAATCATTGGCTGGGACTTTGTAGACCCCCGCGAACGGACTGCCCTTGTAACAGAAGGGTCAACGCTTGCTCGTGATCGCGTCATATCGAGAGCGGCGGTTCATCGCAGGCTCGGATACGACCATGAGCTTATCGAGCGCGAGTTGAAGGCTGAATTAACCCAGGAAGCAGCTCCGATTGAATCTAATCCCATGCTGCCCTTTGGCTCAACAACACTCGGGACGACACCATTGGTTACTCCCGCTCAAGCGCCGACGTTGCCTGTTCCTCCAGTAATAGAAGCTGAACCTGAGCAGGCAATCGAAAAAGCGCTGCCATCGGGTATGCTGTCTAGTGCGGGAGTAGTAGATACTGGAATGCTGCCAGAGGATGTCTCAGAGGCCGCGCAGATGCCCTCTCCAGTGAAGCTCGGGATTGACTACGGCTATGCAAAGAATGGCGCAATCGTGATCGGCGGCCTCACAGATACAGGATTCAGTATCGTTGGTGAGATTTGGCTGCATCGCGCTCCTCTTACTGGTGAAGCCTCGTGGGAAGAGACGCTTAAGGAGCTAAAGGAGACATTCCCAGAGCTAGTGGATGTGTTCGTTGGAAGCGATGCGCCGGAAATAGTTGATTTGCTCAAGGGTTTGGGATTCAACGTAGAGACATTTAAGCAGCCAATCCCAGAGGCAGTCGAGAAGATCAAGGCATATCGGGCTAATGGCGGAAAATTTGCAATCCATCCGCGATGTAAGAGGCTGGTTGCAGAATTGTTCCCAAACACGCAGGATGAGGCAGCAGGAAGCCATGTGGCGGCATCTAACGATTACTACGATGCACTCAGGTATTTGTTCACGGGGGTACAAGCATGAAAGCAACGGCGATCAGGAAGATATTCGGCAAGCAAGAAAAGCTACAGGGGGCATTCGGCCCAGCCCTAGCAATCGTCCAGGGACTTACGCAATACGACTGGGAAGCAGCTTGGCCCGGAATTCAGAAGGCAATGATTGGTCTGGGTACGGCAGCAATCGCTGCGCTCCAAGGTGAGGCAGTGGCTAGAGGGCTATCGGGTCTCGCTAGTAAAATTGCTTCATTTCAACCAACGGCTAGCCCTGCGCCTGGGGGAACCTTATTACCAGAGGTATCGATGCCTTACATCCCCGCCATCCCCATGCACCAAACCACAGATCCTTATCGTTCAGACTATGTACCGACAAAGTGGCTTCAATGGCAGGACACGATGCACTTGCTAGAGCAGGATGTTAAGAGTTTTACTCCACCTCCGCCGCCGCGTGATTCGTGCGATTTTGTACGTAGTCTTTCGCGCAGAGCTAACGATTTATGGAAGCGATGGGAATATCTAGGAAAGGGCGGCATGGACACTAGTGGTAATTATACGCGGCTAATGATGCTAAATCATGCAATTAAGATGGTAGCCGATAAATTCTGCGAGAAAAGTGATGACTTCCCGGATGATCCGACTTTTTGGGCCAACGCATAGCCTGAGGAATATAGAGACATGGAAAAGATATCGACTAAACTGGAGCCAATATGCCGATAGACACCAAGATTGTAGATCCACCCCCAGTCTTCTTGCAGAAGGTGGCGGGGATGAGTGATGCCAAGAAGCTGGAGAACATTCATCGCATCCTGCATGCATGGATGGCGGAGCTAACGTCCGCTAGCCCTAAGACGCTCATTGGCAATGGGTGGACTAGGGCTACAGTGCAGGCGGCGCACGAGGCAGTTGTGAGGAGGCTAAAGGAATTGAAACCCAACTTTGATCACAAGTCACCAATAACAGCGGCGCGGCCAACTCCGGGCATGCCTGTTATGCTAGTGCCCGATTACATCTCGATCGTTGGTAGCACCTTAGATGGCAAAGAGGGAGCAGACCTCGATGTGGTTGTGCGCGATGACAAACCTGTGAATGAATCGCTGGACGTTCGCATTGCGCAACTACTCGGCGGGGAGGCCCATATTTCCCACAACCCTAGTGGCCCGCACGATCTACGGTCGAAGCCGCTGTATCACCTCGCGTTAGTGCCTGTAGGGATGTGGAATTCGATCCAGGGGCCGACTACCGCTATCAAAGCCGCACTAGGGGCGTATCGTAGGATGCTGAAGGAAGTAGCCGCAGTGCCTCAATTGCGCAATCGCATCATCATCGGCGCTGGACTGCTGCGCGAACAAGTACGAGAAGGATTGCCGCTAGAGATGGCGGAAGAGCGTGCGGAAGCTATGGCGAATCTTGTTGTCAGCGGCGAGAGCATGATGGATCTCAACCCGAGTAGGCACATAACCCTGCAAGCTTCGTGGGACCCTGACGACTTGTACAAAGAGGCGATGAAGGTGTATAGGGGGCTGCTAGGACCAGTCAGCGATTACTCTGCTTACGGGAACGGCTTGCGGAAGATATTCGAGCAGATCGAGAAATGGAAGAAGGCTGATAGCGACCCATTCAAGGACAAAGACGAGGCATTGGATGCAGCGCGGGAACTTGGTGCAGCAATAGCGAAAACGGAGTAACGAGGTGAACGCAGCATGAAAGACACAACAATTAGGAAGATATTCGGCAAACAGGAGAAGCTACAGGGTGGAATAGGGCTTGCCTTATCGCTGATTCAGGGCCTTACGCAATATGATTGGGAAGCAGCTTGGCCCGGAATTCAGAGGGCAATGATTGGGCTGGGCGCGGCAGCAATCGCTGCACTCCAAGGCGAGGCAATAGCCAAGGGACTAGCGGATCTCGCTAGCAGGATCGCAACGTATCAACCGATCTCCACGCTTGACAATCCAAGCTTGCCTATCCCGAACTTGCTTCCATACGAGCCTTATTCCTCCATTGACTTTAACGACGGGGAGGCGTCGCGAGCATTAGCCTCAGCCCCGAGCTATGTAAAGGATCTGTATAAGCAATTCACTGATTTTGTGTCAACGCAAGGAGGATCAGGTGAACCGCCGCGTCGGGGAGGTTGTGCTGTAGCTGACGCGTTGATAAAGGCAATGAAGATCGTGCTGAATGAAAAGGACGCCTCATTGTGGAGTAAACCGTTCTCAAGTGCGTTTATGTTTTTGCACCAATGGCGGCGCAACAATTGCCCTGGGGCGTGGGGCTTATAGCGCAGGAGGAACGATGAAAGCAACGGCAATTAGGAAGATATTCGGCAAACAGGAGAAGCTACAGGGTGGAATAGGGCTTGCCTTATCGCTGATTCAGGGCCTTACGCAATATGATTGGGAAGCAGCTTGGCCCGGAATTCAGAGGGCAATGATTGGGCTTGGAGCCGCTGCGATAGCCGCGCTGAAAGCTGAGTCGATCGCGAAAGGGATACCTGGGTTGGCAGAACGGATAGCATCATTTGGCGGCACAATCGACGTAAGCGGCAACGTGCAAGATGAGTCCAGAACACAATTTGGAGATCTATCTGTGCCTGCTCCATACATGCCAATAGCTATGCCTGATTCTATCGTTGGCCCTGCCGCTACCTTAAATCGCGATGTGGATCAGTTTATGGCAACACCACCAAAACCGCCACATGATCCTTGCCGTTATGTGGCTGGATTTCGCCGAAGTGTGGAAAATCTGTATGATCGATTTTTTAATCTTGCGGACCCTTTAAGCACTGGGGTATCCGATGTGCTGTATCGAGTTTTCGTTAAGATTAGTGAGCTTGAGCGTAAATACGATTGTCCTGACGATCATGGAATGCGGCAAGCAGATCGTGATGAAATGGACACTGAGGAATTCCTTTAATAACTTCGGAGACTCACAGGAGTAAAGAGTGGAAAAGATACCAGTGCAGTGGGAGCGGTTGAGGCGCAAGGCAGGCGGGGATGAGACATCCAGCATCCTCGATCTTGTCTGGAATCCTGGCTACGAGGAAGCATATCAGCAATTCCTCGATTGGGTTCGCAACGCTACGTCAGGCTACCTGGCGGGAGTTGGCGAACTGAGATTCGTTACGCACGCCCCAGGCTGGCAAGCCCCGCTTACTTTTACCCCCTCAGTATGGAATAGCGCCGTTTCACTTAAAGAACAAGCTCGTAGCGCCTTCTCTCAGACCATAAGGAACGCCATAGCCGGTTCTATCAGTCAAGAAGCACTAGAGCAGCAACTCTATCAACAATGGACAATGATGCAGGGTACGCGCCATGCCGAGGTAGACTCACGCCTGCGAACCCTCTCTCATTCAGCAATGGGATGGTACAAGAGCTTCCTGCGGCGCTATCTAATCCAGGCAGCTTCAGCAGAAGCATTATTTGCCATCTGGAGAGGCTATGTGAAAAAAGTGGTGTCTTTTTACATTGATGTCTCGTGGAAAGCAGCTGTGATTAAATTCCCTAAGACTATGAGAGCTGTTGGATATGGGCTTCGACCTCTAGCGGATTTACGAATGTTTTGGATCAACAAAGCGAGGATAGCCGGGGCGCTCGCCAAGAAATTCATTACCGCGTTGAAGAGCATCGGAGGAAAAGGCGTAGGCATTACATACGGGCTTGATTGGTTCAAATACGCGATGCCTGTCGGGGCGGGTGTAGCAGGGATACTCGGAGGCCTCCTAGCTGTGTTGCTGACCAATTTTCAGGTTGATGCTCCAACGCTAGACAGCGATGAAGTAGACGCGATCTATAGCAACCCGAACTGGGCACTTTATAGACAGGAAGTGGCGCGAGCTGCCTCCAGTGTGCATGATGCTGAGAATGCTATCAATGCGATTAAGCAGAAGAAGACAAGTCCAGTAAAAGATGAAGCAGCCCCAGAATTTGACACAACTCGTGGCTATGAAGCAGAGATAGCGCTCGCGGCGAACTCTATACACAACATCAGGCTAACCATTGGAGATGAGGCGTTAGACCCTGTGCGTGATGAACTCACCCGCCGACTACGTGAACTAAGTGGTGGTTTACTTCAAGGAGCGGCTGGCCCTGGGATGACCTACGAGTATTTCAAAGAGAGAGGAGAGCAGGAAAGCCCTGTATCGGATGCTGTGGTTGAATCTTACTACGACGCTGGAGCTATCCTAGAGATATTGGCGCCGGGAATAGAGCGCCTGCTGGACGGCAGAGATCCAGATTCATTGACGGATGAAGAGATACAGAACATCGTAAACGAAGCTGCCGCGCTGCCTGGAGCATTTGACAATTATGCAGAACAGATAGCGGGTCGCATCACCAAGGAGCAACAGGTAAATCCAGAGAGCGATGTCAGCACTCTTGCGCTAGACACTGCAATAGAGGCCGCTGATCGGCTAGAGAACTTGATTGCCGTTGAGTCACAAAGCGCAGGTGAATACCAGCAAGTTATCTCACAGCTAGCGACGGCTAGAAACAACATGGATGGCGACGCTTCGCAGGCGGCGGATGACCTGATTGCATCAACGAGAGACATCCTAACGGGATTAGGAGAGCAGGTATGAGTGTAAAGGAATGGGCGCAAGATTGGTGGTCACGGATACGTCAGCACGAAGATCCTGCTGACATCTATCTTGCTAAGCTGGACGGGCTAGACCAACTTCTGCCGCGTGAAGCGCTGGACATTATCGCGAGCATACAAAGCTTGCTAGACCAAGGCGGGATCCCTGGCGATGAGTCCAAAGTGGCTGAGTTACGCTCTCGATTGTCAAGCCTGTACAGCAAATTCAGCCTAGAGATGGAAGCAGTGCCGATCGCATTGCCAGAGCTACAAGAAGTTGACATAGACAAGTTGCAGGCGATGGTCAAACAGGCCGATGAAGCGCTGAACTACAAAGTGCGATTATGGTCAGACAAATGGATGAAGGTAACGCAAGAGAGATTTGGTCGTCAAGGATCTCCTTTCTTTGCCGTGGGCGGACAACCAATCCTTGCAATGAATCAGCTAATCGGCGTAGATCTAAAAGCTGGTCAACTAGCGCATCTAGTAATGCTCACCATCAACGAGTTAGAGCGTGAAATAGACGATGTGAAGAATCGAGGCGCTGATGCAACTAGCCTAGCCTTAGACATACAGACTGGTATTACAGATCTTTACGCTACTTATGCGCGCGAGGAGTCTATGAAGGATGTCAAGATTCGAGCTTTCATGGACACGTACGACTTGTTTCTAGGCATGCAGAATTTCACAAACATAGCCAACCAGTACGTGATGCGTTCCATTTTCATGATGATTGGGAACGTGGTTGGTGCTCCAATCAAGTGGCTTGCCAAGCTGACTAAGCAGGGTGCTAAGCGAGGCATAACGCAACAGCTAACGCACTCTACCGACTTGATGAACGTCATGGCTGAATCAAGACACCCAGCAGCATATAAGGCCTACGCCGATGCAGCAGTCCGAGCAGAAGCTAATCGCCTTACCACGATGGCTATTAAGGGCATTCCAGCAGCTCCAGCAGGTACTCTAACTGTAAACGCTAACGAGCTAAGAGCGTATTTGCTGACCCACGGTAGTTTTCCAAAGGGCTTCACAGCCAATTGGACGCCCGCGCAATTAGACGAAGTACGGGTAGCTATGTTGAGCGTAAAAGGGATGGAGCGATTGATCCCGGGCGTAGCCTTACTGGGAACCGTTGAGGCCACCCTTAAAGCCCAAGCTGGCGCGCTGGCGGATAAAGCTGTCCCAGGTGGAGTTGAAGGCTTCGTAACCAATATCCTAACACCCTACGCAGAAGCAGGCGGTAGAGACTTTGACGCCAAGATAAGCGCATGGTTTGATCAGAACAAGGCAATCTTAGAGGAAACAATAGGAACCGCTGCGGCGCAAGAAGTAGATAAGCGGGTCGAAGAGCAACCGCCAATCCCGACAGTTGAGAATGCTGCGCAAGCGATAGAGGTAAGACGTGATGCTTGGATACAGCGGGTGATCGCTTACTATCAAGGCATAGGAACAGCCAGGGAATACGCCGTTTTGGTAGAGTTATTGGCGGAGCTGAATGGAGAACGCGCAAACGCTATAACGCAAGAAGAGCTTGCGTGGATAGACGGACTCATATCAGCTGCAGAGAGTTGGGTCACAATCGTGGCAAATGAGCAAGGCTTGCATCCAGAGCTTGGCGTGCAAAGAAAGGCGGATGAGTTTTCAACTGAGATGAAGGTGGGGGCAGAATGATCGTAATGGCTGCAGCGTGGAAGAGGCCGAGTGTATCGATAATCAGGGCTAACGACCTATGGAATAAGCCACAACTCGATAACGCGCAAAGCTTCAAAGATAAGTTTGACCAGCTGTTCCTTGACCTACGCGATGAAGCAAACGCAGCAAACCCGGAGATCTCCTACGATGCACGCATTAGCGCATTACCGTTGATTGCTCAGAGCTACGCTGACACGCAAGCAGAGATTCAGACGTTGTTGAACACATGGGTTAATGGCACAGACGAAGAGATCAAAGAAACAGGAGCAGCGGATGAAGATGGTCGCGCTTACAGCAACTACTCAGATGGTGAGGCAGCTCACACCGCTTATGCTCAGCTACTCGATAAAAGGGTAACAGATGCCTACAACTCTGCGAAAGCTGCGTTCTACGCTGCAGTACAGGCAGGCGGGGGCGCAGAGTGGATACTGAGCGAATGGGAAGCTAACAGGATTATCGCTGAAAGGAAAAATGACTTTGCCCCTACTGCGATGGGATACGTTGGCACAGATTTATCTGAAATAGTAACGCGGCAGCCTCGGGATGAATACGAGTCGTTGGTGAGGCAGCAAGTTGGAAAGACATTTGGTAGCGCGCAAGAATGGCGCGCACTCGAGAACAGTTACTTTGAAGCCGCACTTGGAAAGATTGAGAATGTAGCCAGCCATGTTCCGCATGTTGAGGCAGAGAAAGGCGAGCACGAGGAATATCCTTGGCAGCTAGCGAGCGCTATGACGGGATTGCGTGGGCATGAGCAGGTATACACAAAGGGCCAGTCTTTGCCGCTATTGGGTATGGCGTGCTCGAAGGTTAAGAATCACCTATTGGAGCTTGACAGCGCTCTGTATGCGGTAATGGGAAGCAAAGATGCGTCTATGCGCAGCGACTATCGTGGCGTATATGAGCAATACACGAATTACTGGAACCTGCGTTGCAATGCACCCGCTGCTCCGAGTACAAAGATGCCGTATGAGCGCGTGGTCGTATTCACTACCGATACGTTCCCTAACATACTCAGGGACTCGCTAGATACGTATTGGGACTCTACTCTGCACTGGGCTAGCATTGAGGAGGAGGCAGGGCGCTTAGGCTTAGGCCAAGAGCTAGAAAGGGATAAGGCGGCGGCGCTTGCAGAACTCGATCAAAAGATTACAGCCCTCCAGGAAGATCCATGGAGTGGGCCGCTCGGCAGAGATCCAAATGGAAATGCTGTTCCGTATGCGGCCATAGACATAGGTGGCGCGCTTTACGTAGATTGGATGAACAGCCTTGCGCTGACGGAATACTTTACGATTTACGATAAGTATATGAACAGCACATTTATTCCGGTTGCGGCTGATTATGTGCCGACTGCATCGTACGCTCAGACTCTAGTGAATTCATACAAGGCAGTTTGGGACAATGACCCAATACGCGGTATTGCGCTAGAGCCTGCTTTCATTAAGGCGTCCGTACTCGATCCGCACTGGCGATCGTTTGAAACGACAGTGTTGAGCAAGGCCGGAACAACCTATGCTGGCGTAGACAAATTCAAGGAAGATGTAGCCAACGCCTTCGCCGCCGAAGTCGAATCTGCAAAGCTAGAAGCGGACGGACTCAGAACAATAAGGGGGAAGGATTACCCGCAGCGATTGGCTGAAATAGAAGACCTGGCTTCCACTCTTGGTTCGTCAGGGCTGCCGATTGAGCAGGCTCAGGATCTATTCGCGGAAGTGAAAGCATTGAGAGCCAATGTCCCCTGGAATCCAGACTTGCGTACTCGGTACGACAAGCTGTATCAATCTCTGGTTGACTACTTGGCCCCGGGCGGTGGCGCTACGAAAGTTCCGCACCTGACCGACACTAACCTGTTCTACGACACAGAATCAGCAAAGTTTGCCGCTGCCACAGAACGTGACAAACTATTGGCCGATTGGCTAGGGTTGGATTATCAAGCAAACTTGGCCGCGTGGGAGACATCATTGCGAGATGGCCTGATTGCTCTACAGAGTGCGCCAAATCTCACTGATGCCACTTATCCTTATGCGCAAGCCGCGATCTTGAAGCAAGTCACTGACACGTACATAACTTGGCGTTCTGTCCTTATAAAGCAGGCAAAAACAGCGCTTGGAGCGTTAGCGACTAGGATGCGAATCGGGCCTCCGACCCCAGAGGAAATCACTCGCGCAGAGAACGGAGCTAAGCTGGTTCACGCACTACTAATGGATGAAATTAACGATCTAGGCCTAGCGGTGCAACAGAGGCTATCCAGCGGTTTGCTCGTTGGAGCGATCGTGAAACCGTTCACCAAATTTGAGCCGCTGAAAAGCACGTCAGGGTTCGATGTGGAGGAATTCTCATTCAAGCATCTGTCGAAGTTCATCGACAACTGGGCGAAATCGAGATTGGCTCGCGGTATCTATATCGAGCCGAAGATTAATGGTTTCCGCACGATACCTGAGCACGATGGCAAAGATGTACGCATCTACCTTGAGGGGACAAACAAGGACTACTCTCGTTTCTACACTCATCTCACAGAAGAGCTGAAAACACTGCCCCCTGTTATTCTCGATGGCGAGCTGATTGAGAAGATACAATCCGTTATTACGCCACGTGACCAACTGGGCAAATTCCGAGCCAAGGATGTGGACGACGCCAATATCTACGTGCAAGTGTTCGACATTCTCTACCTTGATGGCGAGGATTTGCATGACAAGCCTTATGAGGAACGGTTAGCAATTCGTAACAAGTTCTTCGCAGGCCGCACATTGAAACATATGCACAACCTGCCCTCGTGGAAAGTCTCAACTGAAGCCGAGCTCCTCAAGCGAGCCAAGGAAGCCAATGATTATGAAGCCTCTGAGGGATTTATGGCTAAGACTGCTGATTCCAAGTACCTGCTCGGGCGACGTACAGGGGATTGGTCGAAGGCGAAGGCCACGAGTGACATTCAGGTGATGGTGCTAGGGATCACAAAGACAAAAGCGAATGACTTCGTGTACAAGGGTGGGATTGTTGTCGATAACACGAAGGGCATTGCGCCGAGCGAGATAGAGGAGTACAAGGGCAAGAAATATGTTGTACTGGGTAACACGTTCCGCACCAAGGAGACTGCTAAGATTGGCGACCATTTGGAAGTTTCAGTTACGGAATTAGTCGAGCAGGAAGGGGACAAGGGCAAGAAGTACAATTGGATGCTTCCGAAGGTGAAGGGAGTGACGACTCGCGGCGTTGATACGCTTGCTTATGCCAAGCAGGTAGGACAGCTACTACAAGCATCAATGACGCACCCGTGGGATCAGATAACCGATATTGTGACTCAGACGATGTCAACTACTAGCGTGCCGTTGTTGCGGGATCTTAAATCCCAGACATTCACTATGTTGGCGGACATAAACAATGCGCGAGTGCGTAACTTTGGATGGGGAGCGATCGAGTTAATCCGTGAGCGCCTTGGTCAATCTGCGAATCCCGCTGTCACGGATAGAGGTGTAGAGAAGATCTATGAGGTGAGCGCCACGCCGATAGTAAGCAATAGCTTGGTTGCCGAGATACAGGATCAATTCAGAGCCTTGACGGACGACATCCAGTCTAGCCCTCAACAGAAGGCAAGAGACGCCGCTAGACTTCGCGATACACTGACTCAGTACGAGAGAATATCGCAGGAGCCGATCCTCTCCGAAGTAAAGTCGCTGTTAGCTCAAGTGAATGACTTCATCGGCACAATGCAGCAGAGCGGCACAGCTTCTCAGATTGACATTGACCGTAAGTTATCAGCTATCGAAACAGACCTCGATGAACTCATACGAACGCAGCCTGATACGCTAGTTGATGACCTTGCGGCTGTGAGGACTAGGATGAAGGCGCTGATTACGCTGATGGGTGAGAGGGCCGTCTATTTCCAAGGCAGGCTTGACGCGCTGTCTAGTAGCATCGATAGCGTAGAAGTGCCAGAGCACACATCCCTCGACGTTCGTAATTGGCTGAGTATAACAAGATCGCTCATATCAGTTGGAGTCAAGCGCTTGCCAGACGATAATGCTCGCTTCTTACTGACCGTAACGATCCCGATGCAGCTCAACGAGTATTGGAGAGAGCTATCGGATGCTCAGAAAGTTGTATTTAAGAGCGACTTCGACGCATTGCGCGATGTGCTGAAATCTGTGAAGGATATGTCGAGCAAC
>Ga0307992_1000869_pt1 | contig 18527 bp, 24 predicted proteins | sample EllFjometagen133_FD_203162 | JGI IMG/M metagenome (GOLD analysis project Ga0307992, IMG submission 203162) | Marine microbial communities from Ellis Fjord, Antarctic Ocean - #133 | ecosystem: Environmental > Aquatic > Marine > Unclassified | place: Southern Ocean | collected 2014-10-08
AATAGACGAAGTTCCAGAAGCACATACCAATCAATTTAAAGTATATGGAATCTATGAGGATGAAACCGAAGAACTATTAACTGCTGTAGATACAGAAGAAGAAGCTGATGAATATGTTCTAACGGTTGATTCAATAATTTATCCAGAAACCAGAATAGAAGAAGTGGTCTATACAGGAAAAGATAGAACAGTTGTCAGGAATAAGACGAAGTCTCCACTTGAAGATAATGTAGATGAAAAATTATATAATAATACCCGATTAGATATTGAGATTGAAGCAACTAACCAGACTGCAATTAACCTAAAAATTACGGGTAATGTGAACATCGAAGTTATTGGGGACACATACAAGAAAACTACAGGTAATATATATGAAGTACACATTGGAGATAAATATATTAGACACGAGGGTAATTTAGTTATTGACCAAGTGGGTAGTATGGATACCAAAATAGAGGGTAGTGTATATAACACTACCGTTGGTGATTATACAAGAAAAACAACAGATAGTTCGTTAGTGTATGTTGGTGGTTATTCAAGACATACAGTTAAGTCAACACACACTTTAACTACAGGTAGTAGTTTTAGAGTAGCATCTCCAAATACGGAGGTGTTAGGAATTTTTGAAGTTGCAATTGGTGATACTGGAGTAATCAGTACCGGTTCAACGGTGTTCGTAAATAAGGGCATTGTAACAACAATAGTATAAATTGAGGAAAGAAAAATGTCAAATTCAAATGGATTTTGGAGTAATATGGTTTATCTGATTGATAGCATACCTGTTCCAGCCAAATCAGATAAACCAAAGACACCAAGTAATAAAAAGAAACTGGAGAAGTTTGCTAAAGAAGCTGGTGAGGACATTGATAAAATAGGCAAAAAAATAACAGATGCCGCAACCAAAATGAATACAAAAATGTGTGATAAACTAAAAGAACATCTTCCACTAACCGTTCCACCTACCGAAATAATTAGCACAATTGCTTATATAACGTGGGTGGTTAACTGGTTTAGAAAACAATATAATGCTATTGTGGAGGAAGAGGTTCTTTTAATTGCGAATGTACAAAAGGTAGTTACAGCTTTGAATAATAAGGTGGCTGAAATTAATGACTATTGTTGTAGCAACGAAGAGTTTCAATTCCCACAAATCAATGAACTAGAAGTCGAACTTGGATGTAGCGTTACATTACCAGAGTTGGAGTTACCAGATTTGGAGCCAGTAGAATCACCAACAAGTTTGACTCTTGAACCATTAACGTGTCCAGTTCCACCAGAGGAATAAAATATGATAATTTTTACCCCAGAAGAATTTGAAGGTAAATCAACCGAAGAAATATTAAAGATGGTTGCCGCTAAGGATTTAAGATTATCTCAAGCATTTTATCGAGTAGCAAATGAAACATCTAGTAAATATTGGTCTATTGGTGTATTCTCGGATGGAAGAAGTGAATCTATTGAAGCATTTAAAACACAATCTGAAGCCATTACATCAGCAAGTTCAGAAGAAGATAATTATGACTTTACTTATATTGATACTATTCAAGCAGGATCAACCGAATTAGATCACGCAATAGATAACCTGCTAGATTCTGAATTAAATTCAAAACTTGGTGAAATATATACAAGTGATGTTGAAGTCAAAGAAATTGGAAATATTCCATTAACGGTTAAAAAATATAAAACGGCAATATCAACTAAGCTTGAAGATTATGTTTTAATCCATTCAACTGAACAGAATTTAGAATGGTTGTATAATACATTTATAGATACTTATATTGATTTTGAATTTAGTTTATTTAATACTATACAGGTTAAGAATTATTTTTTGAAGAAAGCTGGAATAGAATTATTTGATGATGAAGTGGAGGTTGATGATATTATTGAATCTATTGTCAATCAAGATATAATAACTATGCTCCAATGTAAAGTATTCATTGATTATATGGAAGAAGAATTTTCTATTGATTTAAGTTCTATTGAATCTGATATTTTAGAGAAATTCTTAAACAATGATAAGTTGGGTGGATATACTTTAATAGTTGAAGCTTATCCAGAAGAACTTAAAGACTTTGTTCCATATTCGATTAGCGACACCATTAACGGCGATTACAGCAACATTGCGGACTATTTGACTACCGACATGCCAACTACTGATGAAATGCTTGAGACGGGCATTACAGACGAAAAACTAGCTATAGACTATATAGCCAGTTCATTTACTTCAGATGATGTTAGATATGTTGTAGTGGTAAAAGCACTCAATGACTATGCGTTTGATTTTTAATTAGGTAGGTCATATCCAGCTTCAAAAATTTTATTGATAATTTCGCTATATAATTCTTCAAGATTTTCGTCCAGCGAAAAATCATAATCAATGTCTATAGTTACGTCTTCATCTAACGCATCCCCAGATTGAAGGTCGAAGGTCATTTGTTTATGGTCGAAATCAATATCACCATAAACATAATCAACTTCACCACCTTTATCAATATATTTAATTTCAAATGAGAACATCCCACCTTTACGAAGAAATCTATCTTTATCATTTACAAAGTCATCGTAACTGTATTTTGAATTATCCATTTTACTATTCCTTATTTTAGTTGTTATAACTATTTATAAATTTGGGCTTTAAGTTTACAAAATCCACAGATTCCATTATGGAGCATTTTTTGTTTTCCACAATGTTTACATTTTCCAAGTTTAAAATTTGAAGTTTTCATTTTTTGTTCCTTATTTTAGTTTTAATTAAATCTATTGTTGAGAAAATTAGAATAGTTCCAATGAATCCAATAATTACTTTAAGTGAAATCAGTGGAAATTCAATAATTTTGTTTGTGATTAAACTAACAAAAACTATTCCAAGTATGATGTATTTTATTTTATGTTTCATACTATTATAATACCAAGTTTGAAAGAAAAGTCAATAGCGGATTTTAAATTTATAAATAATATAAACATAAAAAAATTTGACTTTTATGTTTATATGTAGTAAAGTAGAGAAGAACCAACTAAACAAAATAAGGAAAAAATTCTATGTCAGATTCAACTAAGGTACAGTATGCTGATTGGAAAATGACCCCAGACTTGAATTTAAAGGAGTTTGCAACAGATAAGGAGTGGGAGAAATATTTAACAAAATGCGAACATGGATCAATTAAAGCATGTAAAATATTAGGATTATCTTCAAATGGAACAATAGCCGGTGCAATTAAAAGAATAAAACAGAAAGCAGAAAAGCGTGGATATTCTCCAGATCATTCGATGGATAGACCAGTTCCAGAATCTTTTTCGGTTAAAGGAGTTTCAACCTATTATGATGAAAATGGTGAACGAAAAGGTCAATGGGTAAAATCTAGCATTAATAAAGAGGAAGAAGCAAAGAGACTTTTAGCTTTTATTGATGGAGCAACTGCTAATATTAATCCATTTGAGGAATTTGAAACACCAATAGGTGATTTTGAAAAAGATAGAGTTTGTTGTATTCCATTGCCAGATATTCACATGGGGTTACTTTGTGATCAATTAATAGTTGGTGAAGGTTGGGATGTTAAAACTGCTCTTAAAACATATAAAACTGGAATAGTTGAATTAATAGATTCTTTACCAAAAACAGAAAGAGTGATATTAGCACAACTTGGAGATTTAGCTCACCAGAATGATTCATCCAATTTAACTCCAGCTAGTAGTAATGTTTTAGATGTCGATGGTCGAGTTGAGAAGACCGTTGAAGCCTGTGCGGAATTTTTGATATTTACAATTAATAAATGTTTAGAAAAATTTAACATTATTGAGTTTAAAAATATGTTAGGAAACCATTCCCCAGACATTGAGATGGGAATGAATGTAACATTGAAAATATTATACAAAAATAATTCACGAGTGTTACTTCCTGAACGATGTCAAGTTAGAGATTATTTAAGGTTTGGTAGAAATATAATTGGGTTTACTCATTGGGGGAAAGGGAAGCCAGAAGGACTTGGTTTACTTATGGCTCAGGAGTGTCGCAAGTGGTGGTCTGATACAGGGTTTTGTTATTTCTTAACTGCACATAAACACACTATGAAGAAGTTTGAAACTGGTGGAGTTGTGATTGAAAGTTTACGAACACTTATCCCTAGAGATAAATACGCATTTACAAATGAATATTATTCTGGCAGACAACTTGATGCGATTATTTATGATAAAGAATATGGAGAATGTGGTCGTAGAATAGTTGGAATTAAGAAGATTAATAAAATAATGGAATATTCGGGTGGACTATCGTGAATAAATCAACAACAGATGAAAAATGGAAAGATGTGTTTGGATTTGAGGGATTATATAAAATAAGTAATCATGGTAGAGTATTGAGTTTATATAATAACATAATCAGAAAACAGTTTATGCCAGAAAACAGATACCCAAAGGTGGTTATATCAAAAAACAAGAAAAAATACATGAAATATATTCACAGAATGGTGGCTATGGCTTTTATACCAAATCCACAAAACAAAAAAGAAGTAAATCACAAAGATGGAAATAAATTTAATAATGCGATTAGTAATTTAGAATGGGTAACCCCAAAAGAAAATCAGCAACATTCGATAAAAACTGGATTATTTGCGGTTGGAGCTAGGGCTAATAAGTCCACATTAACAGATAGTGCCGTTTTATTTATGAGAAAAAATTATAAATTGAATGACAAAAAATTTGGATCAAAGGCACTTGCCGCTATGTTTAACATTAAACAATCTATCGCAAAAGAAGCCATTAGTGGTAGAACATGGAAATATATTTAATGACTTAGATGGTTATAGAGATTTAAACGATGTTCATTGTAAATGTGGATGGGAAGGAACAGTACATAATTTAGTTTCTGGTGAGTAATTAACCTCAATATGTTGCAAATCCTAGTTACTTATTGATAAGTATATAGGATTTGTCAGTTTTTATTCATCATCAAGTTCATCTAATTCCGATTCAAACGAAACCAAATCTTCTTTAGCTATATCTAAATCCGATTCAAGTTCTTTGATATAATTATCATAACTATTTTCGTATCTTTGCGGATCAAGTTTAAATAAAACATCTGGAGCCGTAATATCAACGCCACAAACATTTATGTCCCCATATATATCAATCAACATTTCATTGTAAGACTCATGGCAATCTTTGTCTAAAGTTTTTTCAAGTTTTGATATTGTGTCGGTAACTTTTTTAATATCTTCTTCAAGTTGTTTACGATCATCCATTTTCTTAATTCCTTAATTTAAACAACACAATTTAACAAAACTTCATTGTATTCTTCTTTAAGTTCTTTTATATTCTTATCGAATCCTTCACGTTGTCGGTCAACGCTATCTGGTTCCATAGTTGAAGAATATTCTTCAAATTGTGATTTACCTTTATCAATAGCATCAGAAATTTCGTTGAGTAATTTTTCTGTTTCTGAATCAATTTCTAATTCTTTAATTTCTAAGTAAGATGATTCATAAATATTTCCACTTTCTCTAGTTTCTTCACTACATTCAAGCTCACTGAAGTCATAAAGTTCAAGAATAAATTCTAAACAAGCACCCAATTTGTGTTCATCAAATCCGTCTTTTTTAACTTCTTCTAACCATTCATCGCCATCTGAACTATAAGATGAAGTAAATCCAGATCGACTTGTATACGTTTTTCCGATATATTCATCAAACTCATCTTTATTTTCTTCAATGAGTTTTATGATTTCTTCTGGAATATATTCAACTTCAACATTGATACTATCATTTGTAAAGTTATATTCTCTTGGACTATATAAATTCTGATAAACAAATTTTGTGGTTACGCCATTGTCATTTAAAAATTCTTCAACGCAATCGACATATGCTTTAGAATAATCTTGACTATATTCTTTATAATTAACGTCAGAGAAATCATCTAAATCAATAACACCACGGGGAATTTCTATAGCATAATCACCTTCTAGCGATTCTAGAATATCTTCTTCTTGTATTGAGTCATCATTAAATTCATGGATACTTCCATAAAATCCACCAAATCCAGGTAAAAATGTTTCGGTCTTCATTTTCTTAATTCCTTATTTTAATTATTATTAGTTATATTTATAATACCAAGTTTGACAAAAAAGTCAACACCAAAAATAAATTAATCCGATGTTATCCCTGGAGCATTATACAATCCAGTATAAGTTGCGGTTGTTCTATTGTTCCAAGTATCATAAGATTTAAATCTATTTATTGTGGTTGTAACAGTAGTTCCAACAGTTGTTTCAGTAATGACATCCTTATAGATTAATGTTTCGGCATCATCACTTCCAAGTAAATTAGAAGAATAAGTTGTAGTAACAATTATTGGAGATGCACTTGAATCTTCAATAATTTCTTCTTTAGCTGGATTTAATGTTTTAACTAAATCTGGATTTCTTAAGAATCCATTATAAAAAATTTGCTCTTTTTCGTTGCTCATATTTTTATTTCCTTTTTTCTATTATTTATAAAATTAATCAACGAATTGAATTTTCCAAAGTTGTGTATGTGCTGGCATTAATTTCTTAACCGCTTTACGAACTCCAACTTTAATTTGATTCATTAAATTATCTCTAACGGTTGTATCACTTATATCAGATAATCCACTATTAGAAATTCTGACACTATATATATTAGATTTTTGTTGACCTTCACCCAAGTTAATCATAGAGCTAATAACTTCAACCATATCCATTTGCGACATATATTGATCTATTGCCACAGTCTTAGCTGAGGTATCAGTTAAACTGGAATCTTTAAGATAATTATATACCATCCAAACTATTCCAGAATATTGAGCTATTCCACATTTAGTGTATGATCTCCAACCATTTACTAAGTCATAAGTTTTATCATAACTTAATTGATAATTCCAATCATAAAAATTTTTAAGAGGTTGGAATCTACAAGCAACTTTATCAGAACTTCTATCAGATATTCCGTCAGCTAAGTTCATGTTCTCAACATATAAATCATTAAACGGTAATCCATAATATGAACTCAGAGTTGATTGGTCATCAATACTTGCATAAGCTTCACCTGTTGATGGGAATCCAGAAACCAATCCAGTAGCGACATAATCTGGAGCATAAACGGGTAACTCAACTTGCAGACCAGATGTCATTTGATTATACTCAGTATCTATAATATATCCAGATTCTCCACCTGAACCTACGACATAATCATTAATAACTTGTGGCATCATAAAACCATTTAACCAACTTGACCATCCAGTTCTCACAACCGGATCATGTGCTGGTGTAAATAACGATCTTTCTGAAACACTATAACACCATCTACCCCATTGTGCCATACTGCTTATATCAATATTTGGATAAAGTAAATTATCAACATTAAGTAATTCATCAGTGTAAGATATACCAGAAGTGCTTTTTAGTGTAGTATTTCCTTCACGTAATTGCGATTTAATTAATTCACCATAGTATACTCGACCATCGGAAAAGCTAAATTTGACTGAAGTATCACCAATAACAATAGCATCTAGCTCCACACCATCTGGAGCAGTCCAAGTTAAATAATTTTTGAATGTTAATGTGTATTTGCTGAATGAATATGTAACAATAGAAGTCCCAGAACGGAATCCGATATATGTATAATCTGAATCTGAACAAACTCTAAATGGATTATTTGTTCCAACTGTAGTTGGGATTAATCCTAAGCCAGATAATTCCGTTGAATATTGTGTAGTATAAATTGAACCCGAAAGTATTTTTTCATTATCTCTATCATAAACATAATGAGTTATTCCAAAGTTTTCATATTTCATAAACGACATTGTGTTTTCAGATAAACTAACACCAATAAAATCAGTGTAGTTTGCTATCCTGTCTCCATCAACAGCATTATTTAGAAAATGTACATTACTATAATCTGTTATACCAAAATTATCTGTTCCATTATAAAATCCAATTTCAATTATAGCAACATTAAAATCATCTGATTCATCATATCCGGCAATATACATTACATCGCCCATAATACCAAAATCAACACAGCTATTAAACATCGCTCTTAATGATGTACTCGTTGTGCTTTCTATACCAACATTAAGTTGATCTACAGAGTAATTTTCAGAATCACTATTGACACATGGATAACTGAATGGATGATTATTAAATCTCATCCACAAATCCCCAATTCCGCTATAGGTGTTTACACTTCCACCGAGAGCAATAAATGAATTACCAAATGCGGTTATTGATAACCATTCTCGACTAGATTGTCCAAGAGCCGAGAAATCATCAGTTCCACCAGTTTGTTTATAAATATCTCCACCAAGGACACAAGCATATACATCTGTTCCATTCGAGGATAGTCCCTGCCAAAATCTACTAGCTTGTCCAAGTGCAATAAAATCACCAGTTCCACCAGTTTGTTTATAAATATCACCCATATAGACACTAGCATAAACATCATCACCAAAGGTGGTCATAGATAACCATTCTCGGTTAGTCTGTCCAAGTGCAATAAAATTTCCAGTTCCACCAGTTTGCTTATAAATATCTCCACCGAGGACACAAGCATATACATCAGTATCGTTGGAAGTTAAAGCTTGCCAATATCTACTAGTCTGACTTAATCCAACAAAATCACCAGCTCCATTGGTTTGTTTATATATATCACCCATATAGACACTGGCATATACATCATCACCGAATGTTGCTATAGATAACCATTCTCGACTAGTCTGACTTAATCCAACAAAATCACCAGCTCCATCAGTTTGTTTATAAATATCTCCACCGAGGACACAAGCATAAATGTCGTTATCATTTGAAGCTAATCCTTGCCAGTATCTACTAGTTTGTCCTAATGGTAGGAAAGTACCGCTTCTATTTTCCTGTTCATAAATATCACCAACATACACACTAGCGTAAATATCATCAAATTTATTACCATCTTTATATAAAGTAAAACAGTTTCCGTATATATCAGTTTCATATTTAGCTATTGCTTTATCTTTGAGATTATATATATCTGTTTGATAATGTTCTAATTGTTCAGCAACATCATAATCAGGAATAGATATATAATCACTAAGAACAAAATCGTCATCATCTGTATGTTCTAAAATAAATCCAGACACTTCATCAGAATCCAAAGCGGTTACTGTTCCAGAGGCATCCATACTTTCATAAATTAATCCAGAAAGAGCATCACCCATAAATGGTCCATCATTATCTATATAGTGATTAACATATAAATTTGAATCTAAGTTAGTTGATTTTTCAACTGTACTGTTATATCCCCTAAGTTCCATGTTGTCATATCTCCATGAATCAATGAGATCTCCAACATCATTAAATACGGTTGATCCACTGACACTGGGAACTGTTTCTGGAACCGTTCCTGGAACATATACACCACCAACCTCAATGTGGACATCGTCAGTTTCAATTAATCCTAATAAATTAACAGTAGTTGCGACAGTCGGATACAATTGATTCTTATAATTACCAGCAGGAAAATAACCAGAAGCTATACCAGTATATTTTTTCTGTATATCTTCATCACTATAAGCAGATACAGCCGCCATATCCCAGAGGTCATAAATCATTCCACTAACTTCGGTGTAATCAGTAAAATCCTGATACTCTGAAATATTAGAATAAAATTCATTTAAGTCATCTATGTTATTGGTAACAGTTTCCAAGTAAGCAGAATCCTCCCAGAATCTACTATTGCCACCAGTTATTTCTAAAGTATTACTATCTTGATATACTGGGGTTGATACTGAACCAGAAGTCAATTCCAAGTTACCACTAGCATCTATTACCGCTGAGGTTGATGTTTCAATTGCGTATCCACCAAGCTCTTGTACATAAGGAGTTTCTGCTGAGATATTAAAATAATCTGTATTGTCATAATATTCTACAACATCAACAGAGAAGTTTTCCACAATAGCTGATAGAGCTGGAAGATATTCATCATTAGAAATAATTCCAGAAGTGTCAAACGTATTACTATTTTTAGTGTAATTTTTTAATATTTGTTTAGTAACGGCTCTTTCAACAGCATTAACTGTTCCAATAACAGCATAGTCTTTAACGACCTTTTTAATGACCTCTCGTTGATTTCGTACCTTTAATGCTACATCGGATAGAATATCAACAACATCGCTGAGAACAGCCTCTTGTTGGCTCGTTTGGTACCAATCGTATGTTGTATCACTAATTGATGTAACACTATCACAAAAATCACCATAGATCATATAGTTATAGTAATTGAGATTAACATTTTTGTCTGCATATAATGTTAAGTAATCTGTTTTAGTAACAAATTGTAAAAATAAATCTTTATAATCATCAACATCTCTATTACCAGCATTCATAGTTATATCTAATTTAGAAACAAGAAAACTTCTTATAGCTGGTTTAATTACTGATTCTTTAAAATCCGAATTGCTGAGAAAGCTTTTTAATACTTGTTCATCAAAAGTAGAGTCGGCAAATCTATCAGTTAATCCACTATCAGTTAAAAATTCAGAAACAGTATCTTCTGGAATACCAGAAACAACAGGATAATAAGTTCCAGATAATTGATAATATGGAGTTGAGTAATCTTCCAATAATGTGGTTAGAGAATCGTCAGTAAGAAAATTTAAGTTTGAAATAACCAAAGATTTCTTTACGGATAATATATTTAATAAGTCATATATCTCAGCAGGTAAATTATTTATGAACGTTAATCCGGCATTAAATCCAATTGAAGTTGCTATTGAATGAAGTTCTCTTAATCCACAGAAGTCAACATCAGCAATGTTCTTAACAAAATCAACATTGTTAGAATGTATTTTAGACCAGATGGCATCATTGGCTCCAGCAATAAAATTCCACAAATCTTCATTTGATTGCCACTGGGGGTTGATAACGAAATCTTTTAACTTTTCTGATAATTGGAAATCGCTGTTATATCTTTTTAAATCTTGATAATTCATATATTTTTAATACTCTGGGGTTGTGATAAAATGATTATATCCAGTTACTTCAATAATATTATTTAAGTTAGTTGAATTATTCAATTTTGGGAATTGAAAGTTTTTCATTTTAGCTGATGTATTTGTAATATTTGTAATATCTTCGCCTAACAAAATAGATGGTGTCCACCAAGAAAAAACTAAACCATCTTTATATATCCAAGTGCTACTATCTGCTGTAGATGGCTTCCAGACTGTTTGAATTTTAGCCACACCATCAACTGACATTATTTCGGTAAACAAATCATTTAATTTAACAATTCCACCAATCTCATTATTTGCTTGTTCAAAGAAATTAATTATTGCATTTACAGCCGTATTTTTTATTCTATCATCAGAAACGATAGTATTCTCATCTTTAGTAATTACTATTTTATTTTCTTCATCTGGATCAAAATTATTATAAGTATAAGTTCCAGAAGCATGTGGAGCAAAGAATACACTAAGAGCATCCAGCGGAATAACTTCAGCAGTCGCACATTTAGTTTTTCTAATGGAATTATTTATACTTTGTTTAGTTAAAGCAGAAAGTGGAGATCCAGAATTTGAACGCATCCACAAATATATGTTATTGAAATCAGCAGAATCAGCATACTTATATCCAAGATTTCTTATAGCAATAGTTAGTTTATCATATTGATAAAGATACTGTTGAAATTCTGCCATATAAGTAAAGTTATTCATAACATAAACATCATGGATTACATTTCCATAGTTAGCAACAATAAACTGTGCATACTCATTATCCAATACTTGTCTTTTACCTGAACGGAAAGCTTGTGGAGCATTGGTTCTGATTGATTCAACACCTTCAAAGTCAGATGGGATTGTTGAACTATCAGAGTTCGCTATACTTATTGCATTTGATATAATTTTACCATCACCAGAATCCTCAAATAAAGAATAATTATATTCAAAGCTAGTTGAACCACCAAAACAAATATCTTTAATCTGACTAGAATTTAATCCAGATATACTAACTTCAAGTTCACCAGTTCCGTCAATATCACCAGCATTAATTTTACCATCTTCGCCATTACTTTTAAGATAAACTATATACAGAACTTGACCTTCAACTAATTTCTTTCCGTTAATATCATCACCAAATGTCAATTCATACTGATAATTTTCATTTAACCTTATGGAAAATACTTCATCAGTCGGATTATAAATTTGTAAGTCATCAACAGCTTTAAATTGTGTATAAGTGTCAGTTGATTTATCATAGACATAAACATCAATAAACGGGTGAGCAATCACAACAGGATTATCTTCATCGTTTGGATCAATATTGGCTAAGGTTATTTTTTCGTTATCTTCTCCAGTAGCAATTGGCTGAATAGAATAAAGTTCCCAATAACCATTATGAAAAACTGGGGGATCAATCGGGTCAGTGAAATAAACACCACCAGTTTCATCTAAGAGAAAAGAATAACTGTTATTTCCACTTGTGCCATCACTACCATCAACTAAAGAATATTTTACGTCATTGCCATCAGCATCGGTTTTACCAACGGAGTAAGTTGCATATCGAGGAATTGCTCGAATACCACTACTGGATATTTCGGATTGAGTTAAAACAAAATTACACCCAACACTACTTGTAATGAATCCAACTGAATTATAACTAAGAATCTTCACAAGTCGATTCATGTTCTCATATAGCTGTGTATCAGTAAACAAAACGTCAGAAGCTCCACCATTCGTTATATAAGAGGCTATAGCAGTGTTGTAAGCCATGATGTCGATGATGACGGACAAATCAGACCCAGGAAATATCTGGTCTGTGTATACCCCAGAATCGTTTAATTTCTTAATTAGAAGATTTCTAAAACTTGGAGCATCCCAAACGAGATAATCCTTATTTGAAAATTGATTAAATTCTAGCATTTTGCTACGCATTAAATTATCACTCCGTGGTTAGTCAACGTTATACTGGTTGAATAGTTTCTTGATTTTTCAACCGATGGTACATTATATTCAACAGATAAGTCTATTTGATTTTCGTCTGGATAACCAATAACAGATATATTAGTTATATTAATTCTTCTTTCCCATTCCAACATATTTCTAAGTTCATTGTTGATTAATATTTTTGTACTTTCATTTATAGCTGAACCAACATAACCATAAACCGTATTTCCAAAATCAGGTAAAAGTATTCGTTCACCTTGACGGAACATAAAGACATTTTGTAAACTATTAGATACTGCGGATAAATCTTCTTTACTATTATTTAATGGATCACTATAACCAGATATAACTGTAGATATGGATTTTGCTCCAACATCTTTCCATGTATATTGTTTAGTTCTATCTTTATTCGCAAGTGCTACATCAATAACTAAAGACATTAAGCATCCTCCGCTACAGAATAAAACTTTAATATCTCAACGGCTCTATTAAATTCTGGTCTATCGTTTTCATCATTTTCTTCTATAATATCATCAGCAATATCATCAGTATCTTCATTAGTTAGATCTGAAATAACCATATCAATAAGTTCTGATTTATTTTCTGATATATAGAATAACTTTTTAACGTCTTCAATGTTTTGGATATATCTTCCATTAATGAACCAGTTTACGAAGTCGGTTGCATCATGTGAAGTCAATAATTCCTGGGCTTTATCTTTGGCAGATGGAGATTCTTCATACCAAGAACCGAGTGCATCTTTAATTTCTTCAACTATTATTTCATCTCTATTAGTTTCGACCGCATCAACGATTCTATCTTTAGTAAGTTTATCAGCATACTTTTCCATAGCTATTCCTGTGTAAGTAATCATTTATATTATTTATAAAATTTAAAGTTTTTTGAAAAAATTATAATTCCCTATTGACTTTTTGTTTAAACTTGGTATTATAATAGTAACTAAACAAACTAAGGAGATATTAAAATGAAAAATAATGAACTTACATTAAAAATGGATTTTAAATCATTTAAAAAAAGACTAAATCAATTATATTCATTAAATCATTTTTTAATGATTGATAGTGAATGTGATCTTGAAGATACAACGAGTATAGAACATAAATTTTGGCAGAAGTCAATAACAGCCGTTACCGAAATGGTTAAACAATTTATATTAGAACTTGGAGTTGTGAATAAACATAAAGACGGTGAAAATATAATTGAGTCTTTTTTTACGAGTAAGGATGAAGAAATTTATCCATATTATAAAAATTTAGAGAAACTACTCTCAACTAAACTTAGAACACCAAAACAATTATTTGATGCTATTAATAATCATAGAAGTGAAATATTAGAATGGTATAAAATAAATCATAAATCTTTTCTTAAATATCTTAGGGAGAATTAAAAATGAAAGCAAACTTATCATTCGGTCATCGAATAGAAAATTATGAGGTTCGTTCGTGTGATAACAAATTAATGCAATCATCTGGTGATCATGTTACCGGAGAAATCATCAAATGGTTTGGTGAAAGTTGCTGTACTTTAGCATATTGGATTAAAGATAGTGAAGAATTTTATCTTAAATTTGTTGGAGATAGACCACTCAATGAGAATAAAGATATATTTTGGAAACTCATTACTATAGGTCAGGGTTTCTTAGATCAAACTTGGGATGAGCAATAAATAAAATTTGCAACGTAAAGTTCGATAGTTTACGTTGCGATTTTACTTTACAATAAAGGCAAACAAATGAATTATACAGATATAATTAATGCGGTATTTCAAGGATCAGCTTCAATATTTGCTTTACTAAATTGTATAAAATTACATAAGGATAAGAAAGTTCATGGGGTTTCGGTAATTTCAGTGGCGTTCTTTGCCTCATGGGGATACTGGAACATGTTTTTCTTTTCGTACAATGGGCTGATGTTTAGTTTTGTATCTGGAATCGGAGTGGCTTTGATCAACACGTTCTGGGTTTCTCAGATGGTTTACTATAGTAAATTTTATAAGGAGAAATAGATGAAAAACACAATTGAAGTTGATTTCAAAATTAGCGATAAAGTTATCATAATTGAATTAAAACTTTCTGGAAGAATTACTGCAATATTTATTAATAACAAAGGAATTACATATTATGTGGAATATTTCTATAACGGTGTTCGACAAAGTTGTTATTGTTATGCTGATGAATTACAACTTAAATAATTTTAGAAATATTGGTGTGTTTTTCGGAAATAATTTGGTCATAAATAATTGATTATTAACAAGTTAAATGGGAAATGGGTTAAGCTATGGATAAAGAAATAAAAGAACTGCTAAAAAACACAAAAACACCAAAAGAATTGGCATCTGATTGTGAAGAATTATTAGAAAATAACAATAGAGTTCCAGATAACTACAAAGTCAAATGTGATGAATGTAACTGGAGTGGAATAATAGGTCAATGTATAATCGAAATGGAATCTGCTGGTTGGGAATATCCAGAATATGAAGTTTTGTTATGTCCTAAATGTGGTGAGCATATTGATATATAAAAATTTCACAAATACTGGTGTGTTTTTCGGAAATAATTTGGTCATAAATAATTGATGATTAATAAGTTAAATGTAAATAGGGTTAAACAACAAAGGAGAATTAAAATGTTATCAAAATCGAACAGAGATAAATTGGTAGATTCTGGTCTATATTATAAAAAAATTCGAGATGACGAAAAGGATTGGTGTAGAAACGGAACTTATACGATAAAATCGAATAGAGCAAATGATAGAGTTTTGATGACAGACACATATTTTGAAACATATTCTGTAGATCTTACAGATGAAAATTTTGATGAGTTTGCTTTAGTAATGGATTTTAATTTAGTTACAAAAGTTGGCTATGAATCATATAGAGAATATACAGATGAGAATAGATTTCACTTTGCGGTGGATTCTGGTGGCTGGCAGTATTCAAAATATTTTATCCTGAAATCAGCTAAACCAGATGTTGCTAAAAGAATTTTAATATTGAAAGATGAAATTAAAAGTTCTGAATTCTTCTTAGAACAGAGGAAAAAGGAATTGATAAAATTAAAGGAGATGGAATGAAAGATAATAGATCAGATAAATTTAATCTGGACTATCCAATGGAGTATCACATTAAAAGCATTCCAGGGCACTTATCAGAAGAAGATGCAGAAGCCATTGCAAAGATAATCAATAAGCATAATGGTAGCTCACATGGCGGTCAACGTTGGTGTAAAGTGGTTGAGGATGATTATGTTCTTGGTAAAGGATTAGAAGATTTAATATAAATAAAGGAAACTAACTAAGGATAATTATACAATGAACAAAACAAAATTAATAGTCAAAACAATATTAGATAGATCAAATAAAAATGCTCTAAGCTTCTTGAATGAATCTACTAACATAAATCCGAAATTATATGACACTTGGTTTAATAAATTAGAGGAACTAAAAGCAATATCAGATGAATATTCTAAAGTTTTAAATTCTGAGAAGTGGAAGAAACATTCTGGATCTGGTGGATTAATTCCTTACGAGATTAGAAACAGTGAAGATTACCGAAAGGATTTATCAAATTATGATAATGCCGATAATAATTATAAATGGTATTTGAAAAACTCACCGAAAGATTATATCAAAAAGAGGAGTGATGATTCACGAGCTAAGAGGAAAGAATTTATGCAGAAGAAAACTGAGGAACATTATAAAAATAAATAAATTTAAGGAGAAGTAAAATGGAAATACATTTTGAAGGATATATTAGTTTAACCAATAAACATTATATTCCAGTTCATTTAATTAGTCCAATTAGACTTAGTGCATTTGTCAAAAACATAATGGAAGTTGAAAAATTAATAGATTATTATCTACTAGGGGTATTATCAAATATTGAAATAGATAATGTTCCATTTTATTATTCTAAAATTTCACCAACATTCTATAAAGCTAAAAATGGCAAATGTGGTAGATTTACATCATATTGGCAAAAATTAATTGAGTTACCAAGTGAACTCAATGAACATACTAAATTAGATGAAATAAAAGAAATTATTCCATTAGAATTTTATATTAGTGGGGATAAGGTAGATTATTCCAGAATAGAAGAAATAGTTAATAGTTTAAATCCACATGAACAAAATGGGACATTATGCCAAAAATGCGTAAATAACTTATGTCAGAAATGTTTAAAAGAATATAAAAATAAATAGAGGTTAGACTATGAAGAGGTAAATTCATCTGGAGCAGATGGTGAGGAAGATTGGTTTAGGGAACATAATAAACCAGTATTCTATAATGTACAGGATTTATATGTGTGGGTTAAAGGACTTTCGGAGTAAATTTATAAATAAAAGAAACTAAGGAATATTATTAAATGAATCTAATTGACAAAATATTAAATCAAAAATCTAATCACTTATCTTTCCTGATGGAAGAAGTGGAACAGGATATAACTGAAACCGAAGAGTTCAAAGCTTGGTTTGGGAATTCTAAAGTAGTAGATAGTTCTGGGAAACCTTTGGTGGTTTATCATGGGACAAGTGAAGACTTTGAAGAATTTGATATTAACAACCAATCAAAGGGAAGTGCTGGTAAAGGGTTTTATTTTACGTTTAGCAAAAAAACAGCAAAAATGTTTTCTAATATTAGAAAAAAGGGGACACCTAATATCAAAAAATCTTTTGTTTCTTTGAAAAATCCATTAATATTTGAGGACTATAAAGATTTACCGTTAATGGGTGTTTCTCAAGAAAAAGTTATAGCGTTAGGATATGATGGTATTATAGTCAAGCGAAATGGAAATATGGCTAACGGAGAAATAGTTGTATATTCTTCCAATCAAATCAAATCAGTCAACAACAAAGGAACATTCGATTCTGGGTCTGATAATATAATGGAATCAACAGAATCCAATTCGCTTGAATCAGAAGCTCGGAAATATGATAGTTTTGAAGAGTTTGTGGAAGCACAAGGAAAACCAGTCTACCACGGATCCCAAGAAAGTATTGAAGCTTTTGATAGTCGAGGTGCTTTCTTTACAGATGATTACATGAATGCTGATGGATATGCAATGGGAGAATATATCTATGAGGTTTATTTGGACTCGAAGAATCTTTTAGTTATTGATGCAAAAGGAAGAAAGTGGGATGACCTAGAAACTGAATATGGAAAGTCTACACAAGAAATTGTTGGAAATGTTGACAAGAAGAAATACGATGGAATTACGTTTAACAATATAAAAGATAATTGGATTGACGATGAAGATTATCAAGATCCAGATACAGTTTATTATATTTTTGATCCAAGTAAACTAAAATCTGAAGAACAATTAATTTACATTTGGAATGAAGCACATAATATAATGGATTAACTTTTCACTAAATTATAAATAGAAGTAAAGAGATGGTTTCTTCAACTTATGTCGAGCTAAAGAAACTCTGGTGGAAAAACTTACCAGAAACATCTCCGTTAATATTTATAATATATAAGGGAAAACAAAGATGTCAAATAAACTTCAAGATTATTTCAATCAAACATTGACTTCAGACTATTTTAGATATATAATAACTATAGATAAGGAATTTTATAAAT
>Ga0307992_1000870_pt1 | contig 18516 bp, 16 predicted proteins | sample EllFjometagen133_FD_203162 | JGI IMG/M metagenome (GOLD analysis project Ga0307992, IMG submission 203162) | Marine microbial communities from Ellis Fjord, Antarctic Ocean - #133 | ecosystem: Environmental > Aquatic > Marine > Unclassified | place: Southern Ocean | collected 2014-10-08
AAACTGCCAAAGGCAAAAAACCAAAACGACCTATGTATCAAACTGTTACTGGTTCTTTGTTGATACCGTGGCCTTTTATTACATCAATCGTACATTTCCCCGGGGTAGATGGATTTGATTTACCTAGTCCATTTGAATCACATATCGGATTCGATACAGAAGAAGAAAGTTTAGTTTAGATTATTATTTAGAAAAAGGTATAAAAGCTAATATTGTCCCAGGGAATTTATCGGTAACTATTAGGAAACCTTTATCGTCTAAACGCACTATACCTTCCCAATTGCACGAGTCACCGAACTCAGATATTTTAATATTTATGGGCAGAGTTTTTGTCCGTACAATCTTTTCATCCACGAATTGAAATTCCAACAATCGTTCGACCGGTTTTATATCTTTCTTTGATTTTATATTATAATTTAATTCGGGTTTTAGTAATTTAAAGTCACCGGGCCAAAAGTAATTTGTTACCCAAAATTTTCCGTTTTCGTCAATTTCAGTCGCATCGGTAATGCGATATTCCGTAAACGGAAATGGTTCAGTATTATGCGTTTTTAAATCCTTATCAAATTTATAATAAATGGGATTTTCATTTACTTTTGCAGAATTGACTTCATAAATAGTTATAACAGAATTATTATTTATCAAAATTGTCTCATAAGTCATGTTCCGTAATGTAACCGGAGTTTTAATCTTCTTAAGACTCTTCCTGGTAATTTTAATTTCATTGTTATTAATAATTCCACGCGCGATGAAACCTGAATTCTTCTTTCGTCTTTCCGCTTCAACTGTAACATAAACCGTGTCCTCATTAAAAACAATTGATTCAAATCCTTCAAATCCGCAAATACGTTTGTCGACACCAGATGAATTCCACTTGATCTCGTTCGGCAATATGGTAGTGCGCGTTGAATCAAGAAAATCAATAATTTGTGCTTTCGAAATTGAATAAATTTTATCCGTCGGGTATTGTGGTAATAATATTAAATTATCACTATGCCAAGCAAGCCCTGAGACTTCTTGGTCGGGATTGGTAATGGCTCCATTAAGTGTAATATAAATTGGGTCAACGGCTTGACCGAAAACAATCCATGGTAAAAGTATAAATAATTTGAATGCGGTATATTTCATGTAGTTCATTCTAAATTCATTGGCAAATTTAAATGAGAACATTGAAAGAAATGAATAACTTTGATCAACAACGTTTACAAATGGTGGCAGATCAAATCCAACGAAGAGGCATTTCCGACAAACGCGTTCTGCGCACGATGAAAACTGTTCCGCGTCATCTATTTGTTGACGAACCTCATAAACAATTAGCGTATTGTGATGGACCTTTGCCAATCGAACACGGACAAACAATTAGTCAACCATACATTGTAGCTTTTATGACGGATGAATTAAAGATTGAATCACAGCATACCATCTTAGAAATTGGTACCGGCTGTGGATATCAAGCTGCTGTATTATCTATGTTGGCTAAAGAGATTATTTCATTGGAATTTGTTGCAAAATTAGCAAACGATGCCCGCAAACGGTTGATTGACCTTGGATACAGCAACATTCAAGTCCACAATGCCAATGGAATAACCGGTTGGAAAGAAAATGCTCCATACGACAGAATTATTGGAACAGCCGCCCCTACGTCAATGCCGGATAAATTAATAGAGCAATTAGCGCCACAAGGTAGAATGATAATCCCAGTTGGGGATAGTGTGTTTAATCAGTCACTTTACATTATTACGAAAAATAAAAAAGGTAAAGTAAAAATTAATCGATCTCTTGGAGTACGATTTGTACCGATGGTTGGTTAGGACAAACACGGAGTTGACCACTTTATATACAGCATTACTGTTTACATGGTTTGCAATTTGATATAGAATTTTTAAGTCTCCCTCTATAGATTCTAATATTAAATAACGGTATGATTTTTGCGCTACTTTTATCAAACACGTAGTAATATTCACATATATTTTTCAATCATCAAGGAGAATTATCATGAACAGAATTAAGTTAATCGCATTATTAGCAGTTGTTTTAATTATTACAAATTGTACGCAAACTAGAGTTGTATCATTTACAGATCCTGATGCTAACGGTAAACTATACAACCGCATAGCGGTGATAGCCAATGTTGATGATTTGTCAGATAGATTGGCAATTGAGAGTAAAATGGTTAAAACACTGGACGATAAAGGTGTTACTTCTGTTTCAAGTTTAATATTATTTCCACCGACTCGGGAATTTACAGTTGAACAGGAGAATGAAGTCTTCAAAAATAATAAAGTAGAAGCTCTCGCGGTAATAGAAATTAGAGATACCGGGTTTCACGTTTCATCAGAACCAATAAATATACATACAGAAACACAGAAGGACGATGATAAAGAAGTAACCGGAACAACTGTTAGCGGTGGCAGGACTGAGCGCAAAGCATTTGGACAGTTAAGAGTCTCCTTAATTGATGTTGATTCCGGTAAAACGATGTGGATCGGAGATGCTGATGCTCAATCTTTTTTTGACACGGACAATCCGGACTGGGATATGGCATACTTATTAAAAGCTTCCTCAAAAAAGATTGCCAAGGAATTGATTAAAACCGGATTAATTAAAATTAATAAATAATTATTCTATTGAATTATTAAAAAGGGTTTATTAACGCTAATCGGAAATATTGCTGCGGGTTTTCTTCATTTTGCCAATTTTCAACTGTTTGGGCTTCGCCCCATGCAAAATTTATTAGCGGAGTTCTGCCAACTTGAATCGCAAATTTGATTTCATAGCCAGCGGTAACAATCCAATCTTGTGATTCTCTACCGGCGTTCCAGGCATTACCGACATCTGAAATTATTGCACCGGTTACAGAGCCGAGAGAAAAACCCAAAATATTAACCGGCAACTCCGGTATTAATGGAACACGTAACTCAAGAGAACCAAATACTAATCGGTCACCGAGTCTAACACCGTCCCAACCACGTGGGTTATGAACTTCAGGTATGTTCAAGATACCAATATCAACAATGCCCATCGGAAAATAAATTGGAAAATCCTTTGTTAAACCCAGTGAATCTTGAGCTGGCGGCGTTCCAAACATTGCTTGGGTTTTTACTCTTGAGTATAGTGTAATTGGACCTAAAATTTTCGTATTCGAAAAACCACTCACTTTTAGATGCAAATAACTAAAATCACCGAATATCTTTTTATTAGCAAAATCAATGCTGCCTTGTAAGCCAAAACCTTGTTTGGGTAAACTTGTATTTTTAATATTCGGACGCCTATTTAACCAACGATAGTTTATTGAAACAATACCTTCTTTCCCTTCTTCAGGAATAGGTAATTCGTGGAATTCGTTCGGATTGCGTGGAATAAATTCATTTGTATCGTAGTCGTATTCATCACTTAGCGTATGAACACTGCGCTTTTGTAATGACAACGACATCCATACTATGTGATTCGAACTCAATGAATTGTGAAAATTGAACGGAATTTGTGAAGCAAATTGAATGCCGTCAAATTTTTCTGTAAGCCCTGATGAACTTTTATCGTATGGACGTATTCGCCACTGCGTATTATAAAAATAATTCAATTGCCATAATGGTCCATGTTCCGCATTGATATAGTTCAGTAACAACCACGGTTCTGAATCATCCGACCAAGAAACGCCAGCGCCGGCTTGCAACATATGTTTTCCTAAGGCATCAGTCCAAACCGTTAAACCAAACGCCCCGCCGCCTTCAAAATAGGGTGCGGCTAAACTCATTAAATGGTGTGGATGGTTATAAAAACGATACTTTAAACTATCGACGATACTTACTTCTCTTAATGGATCAGAAACAGGTAAAATAAATTGAGAATGAGCTGTGCGCCATTTTGTGTATGTATCGCGCAGCGATAATGAATCGGTTGTAATATTTCTATTTGGGTTAATCTGAACAATTCGTACCGAGTCGACATCCGCTAAAGTCAAGGCGGTTAATGTTATATCGTTTGGCGTCCATTGCCAGCTAAAAACAGCATCACCAACGTCAGTAACTTGCTTTGATTCTCCACTTTCAATTTCAATTGTATGGACATTCGGCGTTCCGCCTGAATGCGAAGTAAAACTAATAGATTTACCATCGGGGTGCCAAACCGGTAAATACTCGGCACTTATGTTCTCGGTTAAGCGCGTCTCGGTAGATGAATTAATATCCAAAATATAAATGTCCATATTTCCGTCTATATTCGCTTTTCCAAAAGCAATTTGAGAACCATCCGGCGACCAACTCGGACTAATTATTTGAATATCACTTTGATAATTAGTTAGTTGATTTAATCTATTGCCAACAGAATTAATGATATACAAATTTGATGTAGAATTTTTATGTGCCACAAAAATAATCTGCTTGCCATCGGGCGACCAATCCGGCCAATTGGCGCGGAAAGAATCCGTGATCCATTTATGTTTTTTTGTTACTAAATCATATATACACAAATCCCACACCATTGATTGATTTTCGCTGAAATGATATTTTGAATATACAATCTGCTCATTATTTGGAGACCAATCCATTTTACGATGAAAATTTCCGTAGTCAATTTCCTTTAAATTCCATTTTATTGGGTGCTTTTTTTCTTCTTCCGATTCATTATTGCCGAATAATATTGTGAAAATTCCATTGTATTTATCCTCGTTATATGTTGTGTCGCGCTTAGCTAGATATAATGAAATATCGCGTTGATTTTTATCATTTCTACCGGCAATAATCATTTGCAGGCTATCGGATGCAAGCGCAAATCCATACTGTATTTTTACAGGTATGGTAGTAGCAATGCCGATTTCCTCAATCGGTTCTTTTTGCGCGCGATACCCATAATAATAAGTATTCATGTGGCGACGCCAATCTTCTTCAAATTGATCTAACGAAGTTCCGGTATGCTTTTTAAAGGATTTGTCAAATCTGAGCAGTTTTATTTTACTTCGATCATTGATTATTTTAGTAATTGTAGAATCACCAAATTTATCTGACAGATACAATACCTTTGAATATCCATCGTGGTGCGGATCCATTTCATCAAGTTTATTCTTTAGTACATGATCTTTATGCGACAAATCCGCACGATAAGGACGCCATTTCTCAGTATAGTATTCTGCAATGCCTTCCACAAACCAACTGGGGGTTTTTGTGAGTAAATAATTCCATGGTTCGGGTAACCACGTCTTGATTGCATTAAAAAACACTATGTGTTGCAATTCATGTGACAATACCTGATGTACCCATTTAACATCTTCTAACCAAATTGCTGCATCATTTTGGTCAACCCAAATAAATGTCATGTTCGTCCACAATGCATAACCATTCATTATTTCATCTTCGGTAGTAAAAATTATATCGATACGGGGTAGCGATTCCAATCCTACTTGTTTCATTAAAATCGGTCGCACCTGCTCTGCGATTGACGCTCCTTGCTTGGCAATTTTTTCAATACCTTGATGATAATGTACGTTAAAATTTTCTGTAGTAATCGTTGACCAATGTAACTCAGAATGAACTCTGCCTGTCCATTGCCATGCCCCTTGACTAAGTAATTGAGATAAACTTAGAATAATTAAAAAAGGGATTCTTTTCAATTGGCTAACGGTTTTGATATAATATCGTTTACTCGTTTAATAGCTTGTATATAATTTATGTTTTCAAAAGAATCTAAATTTAAATCATTCATGGTTTTTTGAACTTCAGCGAAATCAGTAGCTTCCACGCTAACAGAATATAAATAGTCATTTCCAATAGTTACTTGTGCAAATTCACAAATTGATAAATTTACAATGTATGCATGCCGCTGTTTTTGCACTGGCACAGCAAGCAAATTATCATGTCGATTTACGATGTTAATAAACTGTTTTTTACTAAGCATGTCGTCATCAAATGACGGGCTTTCTACGTTAAGAGCAGGAAATATTTCATTAATTAATAATTGGTTAGAAATTGGGAAATTTTGCTTTTTGATTGTTTCCCATTGTTCAAGATTATCCTTTGTTTGAATTAACTTTTTAACATCTAATTTGTTGTTTTTAACTTTAATGTTCGTGTTATCAACTGTCTTTGAGATTATATATATTTCTTCAAATATCATTACTTGTATATCCTCAGGGACAGGAATAGATAATAATTCCATCTTTTCTTGATATTTTTTTAGTTTATGCCCAAAAGTGCGGAATACAAAACGTGGTGCTGTTATATCATCAATTTTTGATTCTTGTTCATTCATATAAACGGTAATTCCTATTATACATGTATAAATTATACATAAAAAATAGATTATTTGAGATATTAATAATGGTTATTAAAAATGAATATGTTTATCAAGTTGGCTGCTAAAATCATTTATTGATTTAAAATGTATTGTATTAATATTTAGCGATCTTGCCATTTCAACATTTACTAATAAATCATCAATAAATAGTGATTCTTCTGCTGAAACATTAGCAATTTTTAATGCGCTGTGGAATATATCTGGCTCTGGTTTACGTGATCCAACTTCAAAGGAATAAATACCTCCAGTAATTTTGTCAAACAATCTGAATCGTTCCTCTTCTAAAATATGATATGGATTTGTATTTGACAACAACCAAACAGAATATTTTAAGCTTAATTCATTCATAATTTCAACAACTTTTGTCTCTGCGCCTACTAACATACTCCAGGCGTTCCAAAATTGCTCTTCGGTTAAACTGTATGATTTGGGTAATCTACATTTTACTGCATTAAAGAATTCTGTATCCGAAATTTCACCACGCTCATATTTATGGTGTGCCTCTTCAGGAAAGGACTTTTTAATTTCATTTTCTGTTAGATTAGTAATCTCACTTAATTGCTTTATTGTTCTTTCAGGATAAATATTTAGAAGTACACCGCCAATATCAAAAAATATTGTTTTAATCATAGGAATAGAGATTTAAAATAAATATGGGAAACAATTATGGATTAATTAAAACTCATTAATTCTCGCGAAGTTCTATTAAGCACCTCGTTTCCATCCTTTTTCACCCAAATATCGTCTTCAATTCGTACTCCTCCCCAGCCTGTTAAGTACACACCCGGTTCAATAGTTACAACATTGTTTTCTTTTAAAACTTCTTCACTTTGTTGGCTTAAACGTGGGTAGGTATGGATTTCTAGTCCAATACCATGACCGGCAGAATGTATGTATTTATCGCCGTATCCCGCCTCAGAGATGACATTGCGTGTCGCATCATCTACAGCTTTACATGCTACATCGGCTTTGGCAACATCAATCCCTGCCTGTTGCGATTTTTTAACTAGCTCATATATTTCATGATGTTTTTCAGTGGCTTCACCAATCACTACAGTTCTTGTCATATCGGCGTGATAGCCGGCGTATTTTGCCCCAGTATCTATTACGACAAAGTCGCCTTTTTTAAATTTACGTTCACCAGGCTGTGCATGTGGTAAGGCACTATTGGGTCCCGATGCAACGATTGTTGAAAAAGCCTCGCCTTCACCATATTTACTATATCGCATAGCAATTTCTAAGGCAAGTTCTTTTTCTGTAATACCAACTTTTATTAAATTTTGAATTTCAGCAAACGTTATGTCAGTTATTTCAATTGCTGTTTTTAGTGCATCAATTTCAGTTTTATCCTTTACAGCGGCTATATTTTCCAATATCATTTTAGTGCTTTCCCATTTAACATTAGGAAATAGCTCTTTAAGTTGGTAGTACGAACTAACGGGCATGAAATCGCTTTCAAGCGCCAATTTTAATCCTTTAGGAATTAAATTGTTCTTTTGGGCAATTTCAATATGAGTGCCATAATCAATGAACCGCTTAAACCCTTTTACCTCATTTTTGGATTGCTCATTATAACGACCATCAGTAACAAAATAGTTATCATTGGGTGTTATTATACAAGATCCGGCCGATCCCGTAAAACCACATATGTATCTAACATTCGACAATCGACTGATAAAAATTCCATCAAATCCCTGATCAGTTAAAATTGATTTTAGCAAATTTTGGCGGTTTTCAAATATCTTTCCAGTCATACTTAAAAATCCTTATTGTCTGCTAACTTCAATCAATTCATGAAGATTTTGGCGCTCTTGGTTAACCAATGCTGAATCGGCCCCTTTTTCTTCTAACATTTTTAAAACAGACATCGCCTGCTGATAAAGTTTTTGTTTTTTTAAAATATTGACCATTGTGAAAGTAGCCATTCGTGGACTTATATCTAATGACTGTAATTCCTCTTCACTTATCTTTTGTGGTTTAATTGATGGTGGTTTAGGACCTAATATTTTTTCTTTATCTAGATTACTTTTCTGTGCCGTCTCCACTGGAGCTAAAATACTTTCGGGTTTTTTGACTAACTTTTCCTTTAATTTATCAACTTCACTTTTTATGACTGGTTTTTCAGGTTCAGCAACTGAATTATTTTCGGTTAGCTTAGTTTTTTGCTTTGAAAATTGATTTAAAAATTTATTTGCATCGGTATGAGTTGGATTAATCTTTATAATTTTACGAAAAAATTTTGCGATAGAATCCGGTGCTCTTTTTAGTTTCAATTGTATCTTGGCTAATTTTACTGCAGCTTTATAGTGAAGTGGCTCAATCGCAATAACATTTTTCAACAACTTTTCTGCTGATGATAAATCTCCTTCCGATTGACTGATATCAGCCAATACAAATGAGCCATCAACATTATTAGGATGGTATTCTAATCCAATTTCACAAACTTTCCTCGCCCTAGTAAGGTCGCCTTCTGCCATATAGATATCGGCTAATACGGGAAATAATATCGTATCAAAATGATCAGTAAAATATTTTTCTAGTTCAGCTTTATTTTTTAAATCCATTATCTTCTATTATTTTCAACCCAATCTGTAATATAGTCAATTGTTGTCTGAACAACCGTTCCGGGGCCAAACAATTTTCCCACTCCTTGAGATTGCAATTCTTTCATTTCTTTCTCCGGAATAATCCCACCACCTGTCAACAATATATCTTCTATGCCCTTTTCTTTCATTAATTTTAATACACGTGGGAAAATTGTATTGTGTGCACCTGATAAAATAGATAAAGCAATAACATCAGCATCTTCCTGTAGAGCAGCAGATACTATCATTTCCGGAGTTTGTCGTAAACCCAAATAGATAACTTCCATACCAGCATCCCGATAAGCTGCGGCTAATACCTTGATTCCACGATCATGTCCATCTAATCCCGGTTTTGCCATAATTATTCTTATTTTACGTTTCATGCTAATACTCACAATTTATCTATAGTTAAATTTACTTATAGATGTTAGAAAAATCATAGATTCAAAATCCTATGATTAATTTAACTTTTTTAGTTTACTGTCCAATACAAATGTAACTGGTCCATCATTTGTCAACGAGACTTCCATCATTGCTCCAAAACAACCAGTTTTTGTCGGAATATTTTCCGACTTAATATATTCAATAAACAAATTGTATAGTCTTTCTCCGTTTTCAGGAGAGGCAGCATGTATAAAACTTGGCCTGCGACCTTTTTGCCAGTCACCGCAAAGCGTAAATTGGCTTACAACTAATGCCTGACCATTAATATCTTTTATAGATAAATTCATTTTATCATTTTCATCATTAAAAATTCTAAAATGAGCAATTTTATCTTGTAAATATTTGCAATCTGTTTCATCGTCGTCTTCCATAATACCCAATAAAACTAAAAGACCCTCATCTATTTCAGCCGTTTGCTCGTTATCAATAGATATTGCGGCTCTTGAAACTCGTTGAATTACAGCAATCATTCTACCCAGATATTCTTTTCGCCGTATTCTTCTCGTAATTTTGTTAAGAATACTTTATTAGCAGAGACTCTTATATTTTGTGCCAATATCCTTTGACGTAGTTGACCATTTGAAATATGGAAAACCAAACTACAGCTACCGCGATATAGTTTTGCTAAGCTATGTAATTTATCAAGGTCTATTTCTTCTGCCGAATCTGGACTTAATAGAATATTTACTCTTCTAGAAAGTAGATCCCTGCACTGTTCTAATGGGACAATTTTATCAACGATTACCTTTAAATCAGAAAAATCAGATTGATCGGTTGGTTTGCCAGATACAAAAATAATTTGATTTTCTTCTATCAAATCCTTATAACGCTCATAAGTATCGCTAAATGTCAATATTTCAGCTTGTCCACCCAAACTGTCTAAATTGAAGAAAGCCATCTGATTATTTTTTTTATCATAAATTTTGCGTAAGTCACGGATAATTCCACCAATTTGAATTTTTTTAACCGATTGTAAATCAATTTTCTCAGAAAAATCAAAATTGCTAAACTCTTCAAGATCATCTGCATATTTAAGCAATGGATGTCCTGATAAATATAATCCTAAAACTTCCTTTTCAAAATCCAGTGATTCTTGTTCCTCCCATTCCTTGGTTTCAGTTATTGGTGGTTTTACAACCACCTCACTAACAGTAGCATTTGACATATCAAATAATCCAACCTGATCGCTTGCGGCATCATCTTGCCTTTGGTGTCCATACTTGAGTGCGTTATCAATAGAGGCAAACTTCTGCGCTCGTGTTCCAACAAGCGAATCCATTGCACCGGCCTTGATTAAACTTTCCAATACTTTTCTATTAAGAGAATGCAGATCAACCCGGCTACATACATCGAAAATATCTGTGAACTTCCCATCTTTGTCTCTTGCTTCTATTATTTTTTCAACCGTTTTTGTACCAACATTTTTTACAGCATTTAATCCAAATGAAATAGTTTTATCATTAACAGGACGAAATTCAACAAACGAAACATTGATATCAGGGGCGTTCACCTTAATACTCAATTTACGACAATCATTAATTAGAATAACAACCCGACTACTATTAGACATTTCACTTGTTAAATTTGCTGACATAAACTCAGCTGGATAATATGTCTTTAGCCACGCGGTTTGATAAGCAATTATCGCATAAGCGGTGGAATGACTTTTGTTAAAACCGTATTGCGCAAATTTTTCAAACAACTCTACAATTTTAGTCGCCTTGCCTTTATTTATACCGCGTTTAACAGCACTCTCAATAAACTTATCCGTACTTTCCTTCATTAGTTTGGCAATCTTTTTACCCATTGCACGACGCATAGAATCAGCTTCCGCCATACTTAAACCGCCAATCTCATTAGCAATTTGCATTACTTGTTCTTGGTAAACAATAATGCCCTGAGTTTCCTTAAGTATTGATTCTAATTCAGGAAGTGGATAAGTAATCGTCTTTTTCCCATGCTTCCTATCAATGTAATCATTGATATTATTCATGGGGCCCGGACGATAAAGAGCATTCATAGCAATTAAATCTTCTAGTGCGGTTGGTTTTAATTTCTTTAGGAATTCCCTCATTCCCGATGACTCAAACTGAAAAATCCCGGCTGTCAATCCCTTCGTAAAAAGCTCAAAAACTTTTGGATCGTCAAATTTTAAATTGTCTATATTTACATCAATGCCCCGAAGTTTGATTAACTTTACAGCTTTATCTATAACAGTTAGCGTTCTAAGTCCCAAAAAATCCATTTTCAACAAGCCAAGGTCTTCTAATCCTTTCATATCATATTGACTTGTAACATCGCCTTGCGACGATTTATAAAGTGGGACATAATTCGTCAAATCGCTAGGAGCAATAACTACGCCGGCGGCATGAGTGGAAGCATGGCGATTCATCCCCTCCAAAACTAACGAATGCTGAATTAATTCACGATAATCACCGGTGGAATATTGTGACATTTCAGGGCTTTTTTTAATTGCCTCATCTAAAGTTATATTTAATTCTTCCGGTATTGCTTTAGCTATTTTATCAACTTCATTATAAGGATAGCTCATCACACGGCCAACATCTCGTACTACCTGCCGGGCTTTCATTTTACCAAATGTAATTATTTGTGTAACAGAATTCTCACCATATTGTTTTTTAATATAGTCGATTACTTCGCCGCGCCTTTCAATGCAAAAATCAATATCAATATCAGGCAAGCTTATACGCTCGGGATTTAAAAATCTTTCAAATAGTAAATTATACTTCAAAGGATCAATAGTTGTTATACCTGATAAGTATGAAACTATACTCCCCGCAGCGGATCCGCGGCCAGGTCCAACAGGAATACCGTTTTCTTTAGAATATTTAACAAAATCTGCGGTGATCAGAAAGTAACCCGCAAAACCCATATTTTTAATGACGCTTAATTCGCGATCAAGTCGAGTATTTATCTCATCAGTAATTGTACTATATCTGTCATTTAGACCACGAATACACAATTTGCGTAAATAATCATCAGGGTCAGTATCCACTGATTCTTCCGGTATGGGAAATTTTGGTAAATGATATTTCCCTAATGGAATTTCTAAATCTATACTATCAGCAATTCGGCGGGTATTTTCAATTGCGCCAGGGATATCACCGAATAATGCATACATTTCATCTTGTGACTTTAAATAAAACTCGTCTGTTGCATATTTCATTCGATTAGTATCATTTCTTTCCTTACCGGTTGCAATACAAATAAGTATATCATGTGCATCATAATGTTCTTTTTTTGCATAATGAGAATCATTTGTTGCAACAATAGGTAGATCAATGTCTTTAGCAAGCCGCCTCATCTCGGTAATATTGATTAACTCTTCGGGAATACGATGGTTTTGTACTTCAAGATAAAATCGGCCGGGGAACATTTCGGCAAATTCAAGAGCAGCTTTTTTAGCACCCTCGTAATCATTTTTAACTAATTTTTCAGGAATCTCACCCTTTAAACAGGCAGTTAATGCAATTAAACCTTCGCTATGTTCTCTTAGTATTTCCTTATCAATGCGGGGGCGATAGTAAAATCCATCTAAGTAGCCATAGGTTACTAGTTTCATCAGATTTTTATAGCCGGCATAATTCTGCGCTAATAAAATTAAATGATTATTTCCGCCACCAAATTGACTATTCCTTTCCGTTCTCTTTCCCTTAGCTACATATACCTCACTACCGACAATTGGTTTAATTCCTTTCTTTTTTGCCGCTTGATAAAACTTTAGAGCGCTGAACATATTACCATGTTCGGTAAGCGCTATACTGTCCATATTTAATTCCATGACAGTTTCAAGCATAACATCGATGTTTTGCGCACCGTCAAGTAGACTATAATCAGAGTGATTATGAAGATGTACGAAATCGACTGCCATTAAATCGAACCAAGCCAGACGGCGATTATACCTGCAATTGTACTAAATTTGAGTAATTTTGCAACGCGTTCTGCAACAATAATTGTAGGAAATTTCATCGCTGAAAATACAGTTATTACTAAAGGAATCTCAACGCCAAATATAACAAATAATATATACCAGTAATTATATATACCGATTTTAAAAGGAATGATAGCACCAATACCAAGAAGAACGGCAAAAACAGATACTAAAACCCATCCTTTTTTAATACCGACAACAATAGGAAATGTTTTCAGTTTCGCCATACTATCTCCTTCCACGTCGCTAATATCCTTAACAAGTTCTCGTGTAATAGTCAGTCCAAATGCTAATAATGCTGGGACAATCATATTCAATAGATTACCCAAGGCAGCACCGGCAAATAAAAATGTCAATCCTAATATAGTTGCAATAATAAAGTTTCCAACCAGTGGCATTCCCTTAAACCAAATACTATAAAATATCATTATGGGCAATGCAATCGCAACTGCGATAAAAGTTGCAGTAGTTGGTAATGTGATTGCGAACAAAGTGCCAACAATAAATAAAATAATTGATAAATATAATGCAGTTTTTGGTTGAACCTCACCCGTAACCAATGGTCGATTTGGACGATTAATTTTATCCGTTTCTAAATCAAAATAATCGTTAATAGCATTGGCCGCAGCGTTATAAGAAACCACAACAATTAGTGCCGTGACCCATACCGCCACCTGATCCATTTGCTTTAAAATTGATGCTGTAATTATTACTGAAAACGCTCCAATGGTAAGATTTAGCGGGCGCATAATTTTAAAATGTGCTAATAATTTATTCATACAACTTGAACTTTTAATACGCGGTCATCGCCGTTATAATCTTTTATTAATTCTACATTCTTGAATTTATCGTTCATAAATATTTGTTTAGCCCTGTTGGGATGTTCACCTAAGCCCACTTCAAGAAAAATCCAACCGTTTGCATTGATTATATTTTGACTTATTTCAGTAATTTTATGGTAGAAAGTTAATCCATCAGCAGAATCAGTTAAAGCAGAATATGGTTCAAATTTCTTCACCTCCAGCATTAACGAAACCATTTCTTCTTTTGGTATATATGGTGGATTAGAAATTATAATGTCAAATTTTTCTTTTAATGTATTATTTAAGAAATCCATCTCTTTGAAATTAACATTTCCAATTTCTAACATCTCGGCATTTAATTTTGATAAACTAATTGCTTTTTTTGAATTATCAATTCCCAATATACTTGCATGTGGTAACTCTTTACCGATAGATAAAGCCAAGCATCCGGATCCGGTTCCAATATCTAATATCGAAATTTTTTCATCTTTATCAACAGTACTTAATAATGCCTCGACTAATCTCTCACTTTCCGGACGTGGAATTAATACATCCGGTGTTACATTGAGCACTAAATTGTAAAATCCGGCATTGCCGGTAATATATTGTATCGGTTCTCTGTTTTTTCTACGCTGAACCCATTCTCGCAGTATTTTTAATTGATTCTTTCCAAGAGGCTCTTCAAATCGCAAATATAAGTCAACACGATTACACTCTAAGACATCCTGCAATAATATTTCGATTTCTTTTCGTGGATTATCAAAATTATTGTCAGAAAAATATTGTTCCCCCCATTTTAGGAGGTCAATCACCCGCCATATTTTCTGTGGATTGCGGGCAATTGTGGACATTACTCGCCCTTTAGGATTTCTTGCTGTTCGGCGATACGTAATTGATCTATCATTTCAGAAATATCTCCATCTAGCATTGCCTCAAGATGATATGCTGTAAAATTTATGCGATGATCTGTAATTCGTCCTTGAGGAAAATTATATGTCCGTATTTTAGCGGAGCGATCTCCTGTAGAAACCAATGTTTTACGTTCTTTGGCACGTTCAGAAGCAATTCTTTCCTCTTCAGCAGCAAGCATCCGTGATCGCAACACTTTTAACGCTGCGGCGCGGTTTTTATGCTGTGAGCTTTCATCTTGACAAGTAACTACTAAGCCAGTTGGAAGATGGGTTATGCGAATAGCGGATTCAGTTTTGTTAACATGCTGACCACCAGCACCACTTGCACGGTAGGTATCAATCTTGAGGTCTTCGCTTCTTATATCAATATCTGCTTCTTCAGCTTCCGGCAAAACCGCAACAGTTGCAGCTGATGTATGTACTCTACCGCTAGCTTCGGTTTTGGGGACACGCTGTACTCGATGAACCCCACTTTCATACTTCATTTTACCAAAAGCACCTTTGCCTGAAATGGAAAAAACTATTTCTTTAAAACCCCCAATTCCTGTACCATTTGCATTCATAACATGAAATTGCCAATTGGATCGCTCGGCAAATCGTGTGTACATCCTAAATAGATCCGAAACAAATAACGCTGCTTCATCTCCTCCGGTTCCTGCTCTCATTTCAACTATTATATTTTTATCATCATTCGGATTTTTCGGAATAAGAAGAATTTTAAGTTTTTCTTCACACTTTTGAAGATCCGATTCCGTATTTGGTAAATCATCTTTAGCAATTTCTTTTAATTCTTTATCATCGCCGCCTAATATTTCTTGATATTCCTTAATTTGTTCATTAAGCGCAATATATGCCTTAGCTTGGGTTACAACATCTTCTAGCGCACTGCGCTCTCGAGATATTTTTGTGATTTTGGCATTATCAGAATGAATTTCTGGATCCATCAATAATTTTTCAAGATCTTCGAAACGATTAATTATTTTCTGTAGTTTATCTATCATCCGATTGCTTCAGCTACATATTTTTTACCAATTACATCTTTATACTTATCACCAAATGCTGATTTTAACGATTCAATAGCAACTTCCACCATTTCATCTTCAGGCTCTTTAGTTGTAATGTGTTGTAACCATAAACCCGGAGCTCTCAGCATTCGAAATATTATATTATCGCCATTGCGAGCGCTAGTTTTCAATACTTCATAGCCGATACCGGCTACCAATGGTAACATAAGCAAATGTAACAAAATTCTAGAAATAATTGTCAAACTACCGAAAAACCCGATAAAAACTGTATCAATTACTGAAAATATTAGTATTGCTGAAATCATTACAATAAATAAGAAACTTGTACCGCAACGTGGGTGCTGTGTAGGAAAAGACTGCGCATTTTTTATCGTTAAATCTTTACCGGATTCAAAATTATAAACCACCCTGTGTTCTGCGCCATGATATTGAAAAAGTCTTCTTACATCTTTCATAAATGATATTAAAACTAAGTATAATATAAAGAAAGTGATTCGAAAAAATCCGGCAATCAGATTAAATAAAAATGCTTCTTTACTGACTGAAAACAGCTTAGTTGTTATCCAATATGGGGCAGCCATGAAAAGTGCTAGCGCTATAAGAATTGCCGTTGAAGTTGTAAAAAATTCGGCCAACTTGCTTGGTTCTTTCTTTTTATCCTTTTCGGGTGTGGCTATTTCTGCTGACCATTGCAGAGTTTTCATTCCCATTTTTAACGCTTCAAAAAGCGATACCATACCTCGCAGTATCGGTTTTTTCCATGTCTTACTTTTTTCTGCTTTTGAGGTAAAATTATGTTTATCAACATGGATTTTACCGTCGGCATCGCGTACAGCGGTTGCATAAGCACCGGGAACGCGCATCATCACACCTTCAATTACAGCTTGACCACCAACTAATATTGATGGTTTCATTAATGTATTAATTATAATTTTTTTTATAAACATATCTTCCACTTAATATTTATCAATATTCCAAGACACAAAAAGGACTTCTATCTTATGATTAAAAACAGAAGTCCCTTTATGAATTTAGCTATTGAGCTTGTCGTTTACCGTATTTTCTCTCAAATTTTTCGATTCTTCCAGCTGTATCAACTAATTTTTGCTTGCCAGAAAAGAACGGATGACAAACGTTGCAAATATCAATCCGTTGATCGCCAATAGTGCTATAAACCTTAAATGTGTTACCGCATGCACAATGTACGGTTCCATATTTATATTCAGGATGTATTTTCTCTTTCATCCGATTCTCCTGTTCAATTCAACTTAATAAAAATTTATTTTATATAATCCCGCCATTTTCGGGGGCAGAGTTTAGCAAAATATATATCAATTTCCTCATAATATTTTTCTAATTGCTAACTGATTATGTGTGTTAAATCACTAAAAATATTTTTGTTCCAATTTGAATAACAGTAGTTTAATTATTTTAGATTATCGTAATTTTAATCTGATAATATTTAACCTTATAATCAAAAGAACTGAAAATTATGAGTATTAGCCAAATCGCAAGAAGTTTAACTCCTTCCGCCACATTAAAATTGAATGAAAAAGCCACAATTATGCGCCAAAAAGGCGACCCGGTTATTCATTTGGGTGGGGGAGAACCAAAAAGCAAAGCTCCTTTTGATGCTATTTTAGCAACTACAGGGTTGCTTGATTCAGGTGAGATAAGATATTCTCCTCCTGATGGAACCGTCGCCATGAAAAAGGCGATAATTCGCTATACCGAAGAACACTATAATCGTTTAGTTGGACCACGGCAAATAATTGCATCTAATGGCGCCAAGCAATCACTGATGGTTGCATTGCAAGCTATTCTTAATCCCCACGAAGAAGTTATCTTCCCTGCGCCTTATTGGGTAAGCTATCCTGATATGGTGAAACTTTGTCAAGGCATACCGATACCTGTTTTGCCGGAAGACGGAACTTTTTATCCAAAAATATCGGACATTGAAGAAAACGTAGGCTCCTATACTAAAGCTGTTTTAATAAACAGCCCCAACAATCCCACGGGAGCAGTTTATTCTGAGGAATTTATATCTGATATTATCGATTTTTGCAAAAAACGTAATCTGTATTTAATCATGGATGATATTTATAATCGCTTAGTATTTGATAATCGCAAACCGAGCAATTGTTTCAAGTATATCAAAGAATTTGGTGACAACTCCAAATTTATTTTAATCAATGGTGTATCAAAACAATATGCCATGACTGGATTCAGAATTGGTTGGGCAATCGGAAATAAAAATTTAATAGAGGTAATGACCAACATTCAAAGTCATCAAACTTCCGGGCCACCTACAATATCGCAAAAAGCGGCCATCGGGGCAATTAATGGTGTTCAATCTTCGGTGGAAAATCTTCGTGAAGCTCTAGAAAATCGAAGAAATATTATGATTGATAACCTTAATTCATTTGATGGACTGAAAGTAACAAAGCCGGACGGTACATTCTATTGTTTTGTTGACTTTAGCCATTATAATCCCAACTCTGTTGAACT
>Ga0307992_1000874_pt1 | contig 18482 bp, 19 predicted proteins | sample EllFjometagen133_FD_203162 | JGI IMG/M metagenome (GOLD analysis project Ga0307992, IMG submission 203162) | Marine microbial communities from Ellis Fjord, Antarctic Ocean - #133 | ecosystem: Environmental > Aquatic > Marine > Unclassified | place: Southern Ocean | collected 2014-10-08
AACCTTTGTTTGAGCCAATTGCATAACCAGCTATTATCATTCCTTCAATAACATTATTTGGATTTTTTTCAAGAATTAATTTATCCTTAAATGTTCCTGGCTCACCCTCATCAGCATTTGCTATAACACATTTTTCTCCCTGAGAGTTTTTTGTGAACTCAAACTTAAGCCCTGTTGGAAAATTAGCTCCCCCTCTTCCAGTAAGCCCTGATTTTTTTATTATTTCAATGATTTTCTCAGAGTTCATTTTAGCTATTTTGCTTAATGCCCTGAAATTTGAATTTTTTAGTATTTGCATTTTAGTTTATTTTTTTAATTTTATTTTAATCCTAAAATTATTTTCTTAATCTTTTTCTCATCAAGTTTTCCATACACTTTACCATTTATTATCATTGCTGGAGCCTTGTCACAGCAGCCAAGGCATGAAACAATTTCTAAAGAGACTTTCTTGTTTTTTGTTGTTTCGCCAGACTTTATTTTAAGTAATGATTCAAGAAACTCAATTAATTTTAATGAGCCATTAAGATAGCATGAAGGGCTGTTGCAGATCCTTATTATGTATTTTCCCTTTGGCTCGGTATAAAGCATTTCATAAAAAGTTATCACACCATATATTTTTGAGAATGGAATTCCAGTTTTCCTGCTTAAATAGTGTGCATTGGCCTCAGAAACATAGCCAAACTTGGCCTGGATGGCCTGAAGCATCGGCAGAAGAAGTTTGTCTTTTCTCTTGCTTATAATATCATCAATATCTTTAAAGCTCATGCTACACCTCTTTTAATATAAAATTCAATTAAGAACTATAAATAATTTATGATTTTAAAAAAAGAAAAAAACAAACTATAAAATTACAAATTTAATCAATTAAACAACATACTTGGCCTGGATGTGTGTCAGCATCTTTTATTACAGTATATATTTGTTTAAAATCTTCTGGACAAGTTGATCCGTCTTTCCAGTCTCCTCCAAAACCATCTTCATTTTTAAAATCTATACAGTTTTTTGATTCCTTTACAATTTTAAGGTCTTCTAACCATTTGCCCATGCCACCGGTAAAAATCATTACCAACACAACTAAAACTATCAAGACTATTGCCGCAATAACAATAGTGTTCATTGGAAGGCCTTGACCTCTTTTAGATTTCATTTATTTCACCTCATTTGTTTGTTTTTTAATAAAAAACTAATATAAAGCTATTTTATAGTAGCTAGTATTTAAAATTATCGATAAATCATTAGTTGTAAATGTCAAGGGTTATAAATAAATTTCCCATATCTGTAGGAATAACTGCTATGCCTTGTTTTTTGGCAGAATTTTTATTGTAATTACCATAACTTTTTTCCATTTTTATATCAGAACCTCTATATACCATGAATTTGTATGGTTTTTTCCATTTTTTCAATGTTTGATTAAGGATTCTATCAATCGTTTTATTAAGATTATCACATGAATCATATACCCCATCATCATTGCAATCAAACCTTTTAAAACCAGCACAATCCTGAAATAAATCACTAACAGAACTTTTTTTACAATCAGTTGTTGTCTTTAACAAAACAGTAACCATATTAGAAGCAAGCTCAGAATTGACAAAACTTTCCTTTGAGTTATCCTTTTTATCTAAAATACCAAACTTTACAAAGAAAAGCAGCCCCATTGTTATCAAAATAACTATTATAGCAAGACCAATAATTTCTGCCTGTGATTTTTTATTTTTTTTCATTTTATTTATAAACATCAATGTTCAAAACTCCAAAATAATTTTCCCTTGAACTCGCATTATAAATCAAAACCGGGATCTGCAATGATGACTTCGAACTTTTTCCTGAAGACTTATTATAAATAACCCACTTTTTTCCAAGAGGATAAATCTGTTCAACAGTAATCTTACTAAAACCAAAAAGATCAAAATAGTATCCATCTTTAAGTTTTGAATTATCTTCTATAATATCTTTAAGTGCAATAATTTTAAATACATCAAAACAATCATCACCAATAATATTTGCAGAAGTTGGGGAAGTACACTGAAGTTCTGGCAAGAAAGAAACAAGCTGTGCTGTCTGAATTGCTTTTAAGTTAAAATATTCTTTTCCTGTACCTTGTATACTGTCTCTTTGTACCTTGCTATAAAATATAAGCCCAAATGCTATTAATACAAAAAATATTAGCAAAACAGCAATTGTTTCAAACATTTTTATTTGTGCTTTTTTAGTTTTCATTTTAATACATGGTTGGGCAGGAGTATGACTGCAAATTTTTATTCTTTAGTTTTAGATTATCAATAGTGCTGTTGATTGATTGTATTGAATTAGTGTTTATTTCCCTTTTTGAATCAATTATTATATTTGAAAAAATACTTGAATCATAGTAAGATATGCAGCTCCTCCCAACATATAAATCTTGTAGATATTCTGTTCTTTTTTCATAAATCATACTTACAATACTAAGTTTATTAAATGCCTTCTCAACATTACATTTATAATCAACAAGATTCCCGCTAAACATAGCACCTAAAATCATTGGGTCTCCAAGATAGCCTGCAGTTCCAGATAATTTAAATTTAGCACCTTTTTTTTCATAAAATTCTATTTCATTTGTTCCTGAAATTACATTTATTGCACTAACTTCTTTATCAGAAACACTTTTAATACTGGATGAAAGAGTAACATCTTCTGGTTTTGGATTATTGAAAAATACAAATTTAAGATAATTTCCTGTATCCTTTATACTTGATATATCATCAGGTTTTACTATATCTTTTGTTATTTTGGAAGGTAAAGAGTTATATAATTCCTGTGCGTCTCCTGAATTGATAAAAATATACTTATAATTTGGTGTTGTAAGACAAAGAAAATTTGAAACATGATAAGGTGTATTCCAATCAAGTGCCCATGTAAGCAAAGTTCTTCCTTTTATAGATTCTGGAGAAAAAACAATTTTGTTTTTTGTTATTTCTTTCTCTATATCTCCTACAGATATGAAATCACAGCTAAATCTGATTTCCCTATCAGGAATCTTGATTGGAGTAATAGTTTTTGTGCTTACTTCTGCACCAGTCATAATTGTCTGCATATTGGTTATTATAGTATTGGCAATTGTTATATCAGAATTATTTTTTAATTTAACAACAAATGATCCAAAAAAAAGAAGTATTAAAACTCCTATAATTAAGATAAAAATCCAGTTAAACTGTACACTAATTACCCCTTTTTTTGATTTCATTTTATAATCTTGTTTTTTAAGTAGAATAGATAAACCAAAAATATTTAGCAATTGATAAATTATTTCTTCTTAGTTTTTTTATTGTATTTTTTAAGTTCAGCAGTTGCAACTATAGACAATTTCTCAAAAACATCTTTTGGTTTCTTCTCTTTTTTCTTTGTAGTTTTAGTCTTAGTTTTTTTAGGGGTTTTTGTTATTTTTGGTTTGCCTATATCAAGCCTCCCATGGATTTTTTTCTTTATATTTGTTTTTGGTTGAGTAGCAAAATTTCCAAATACTTTATCATGTGCTTTAAATCTTTCCCTATCTTTCATAATTTTTTGTATTGCTTGTCTTCTTCTAAGTTCTATTGATTTTATGCCCCCTTGAGTTAAAGGATTTATTAATGGTTTTGGCCTAACCACTGAACTGGAGGTAGTTGGTTTGAATGGTTTTTTCTGTTTTGGCTTTGTGAAGTTTTTATACAATAGATAACCAATTCCTGAAACCAAAAGAATTATTCCAATTATAAGCAGGATAATTGGAAATACTGATGCTGGGTGGCTGTCTGAATCAGCTGGATCAAATCCTTTTTCAACTTCTTTACCGTCTGAAACCCCATCATTATCGCTGTCTAAATTTGTTGGGTCTGTTTTATACTCATGTTCATCCAAGTTTGTCAAGCCATCATCATCTGCATCATCATCTGCATCATCAAGGAAAGGATCAAGACCATATTCTTCTTCCCAATCATTAGGCATGCCATCATTATCATTATCTGTGTCACAGGCGTCTCCTTCTTCATCCCCATCATTGTTTTCCTGACCTGAATTGCTTGTGTATTTACAATTATCATCTTTATCTGGGATTCCATCATTATCACTGTCTTTCTCAACAGCAATACACTCACTGCCTTCACATTTGTCAGACTTACAGTCTGAATTTACTTCGCAGTCCCGTTCATTATTACATTTTGGGCAGTCAACTCCGCCGCAGTCTATGTCTGTCTCTCCAAGATCTTTCTCGTTGTTAGAGCATGTATTTACTTCACCATTACTTCCTGATGTATCATCTGGTTCTGCACATTCATTAGCTGAATTACAGAAACCACTATAACAATCACTATTTTCCAAACAACTATTTGTTAAATCACATGGTGAACATTCATTTCCGCCGCAGTCTATGTCTGTTTCATTACCATTTTTTACTACATCATCACATTCTTCTGGCTTCTTTGATGGATCAATTTTTACACCATCACTTTTTCCTACCTCACCAGAAGAACCCGCTTTGTTTTTTGCAAACACACTGAAGGAATATACTGTCCCATTAGTTAAGTTAAGGTCATCACCATTGTGATCTTCATCAATTGTTATCCATTTATCTTCTTTAGTACTTTCTGTCCAATTTATTGTAACATTTCCTGATTCATCTTCAAGCATATAATAATAAGTGTAATAATTTGAGTAAGACTTCTTTTCTGGAAGTTGCCATTTAACTCTTATTTCCTCTGTAGAGTATGAATATTCGGGATACCCACTAATATCACTTGAGTCATTAACAACAGGTGTTGCTACAAGAGAAGTATCAACAGTGAATATAACTGTTGTTGTTGGTGAAGATTTACCTTCACTATGACATTTTACATAATAATGATAATTTCCATCAGCAAGATGAGAAATCAACCTTTTATGTTCATAAGTATCTGAACTAAAGGAATTTGTCATGTTACTTGAAACATTATTGTAAAAGCATTGTGCAACTTTGTTTGTTTCTACACTCAAAGAAATGCTTGATTCATTTGTATACTTTTTTGTTGTTGAGGTAACAATAAGGCTTGCATTGAGATCAACACTAACAAAAATTTCCTGGATATCGGAAATAAGATCTGCCTTATTTTTACATACAACATAGTAAGAATAATCTTCTGCATCATCTGAAAGGTTTATCCTTTGCTCATGTTCTTCAGAGAAATCAAACTCATCAAATCCAGGGAACTTGTTGTTCATTGAATCATACTCTTGCTCTTCTAAATCCCATTTGCATAATGTTTCCTCATCTGTTTCAACAAACAAAACTGTTTCAACTGGTTTTTCTATAATTGGGTTTGGTTTTGCATAATAGGATGTTATAACTGGGTTTGAAGAGTCAACATATAATTTAAACTTAGAAATATAATCTTCAGGATCCCATGTACTATCATTACACCTTACATAAAAATCATGTTTAATCTCATTATTTAAAGTAAAATCTTCTTTTATGTGCATTTTACTATTAGAACTTGTAAATTCATCCATATATTTATATTTTAATGGAACATCAAGACTAAATCTGCATGTTGCAGTATGGTCTGTTGAAAGACTAATGTCAAATGAACTTTCATTTGATACGCCATACTTTGGTGTAACAAATTCAATATATGGTCTACAATCACCGCCAAGGTCAACATCTACTTCATTTGTTTTTGTGTCTTTTTCTTTATTAAAGCAAAGTTCTTTTTCTGTGCAGAGAGAATCATCCTTTGTTATTTTTATACTACCTTTATTGTCATCGCAGTCAATTCCTTTACAAAAATCATCACCATCAATGTCTATTGCAATACCATTATCATTTACATCACATCCTAATTGAGTAAAATCATTATCATCACCAAGATTAGTAACACCATCATTATCTTTATCAGAATCATCATTATTGCAGGCAGTATCATTGTCCCAATCCCCATTTGGACCAGTTTCCGAATCATCACATTCTGAGGGCACACATGTGCAGTCATCCCTACACTCTCCACTTTCACACCTTGAATTATCAGAACTGTCACATTCTTCAATTCCTTCTCTTATACCATTCTCACATTCTGAGGGAATTTCCTTACATTCTCCATCCTTGCATACTCCCTTTTCATCACTGCATATCTTATCAACACAGTCTAAATCCTCACAGTCAATATCATGATCATTATCATTATCTATTCCATCTGTGCAATCTTCTGGCTCTGGTTCCACTATGTTGCATTCACTTACATCAATCCAGTCACTTACATAAGATTCTTTAACCTTCCTTTCATCAAAATATTGAGGAAGAGCTTCTATCTTTACATTATTAGTCATATATTTTGTACAATTTAATAATCCTAAATCAATTTCTTTATGCCTTTCTGTTACCATAATAGTAATAATGTCTTTATCACATTTTCCAGTATTTTTTCCATCTTCATTTTCAGCATGAAAAATAGTTATAACATAAGATTTTATCTCATTATCTTCCCCCCATGTTAATAATAGGTTAGGACACTTAAGAGTTGTATCAAAAGTATCACTTAGTTGTGATTCTGACTTGCAAGATTTGCTAGATGCATCATAATATGTATTTGGAGGACAGTATGCACAGCAGCTTGTATAAGTCTCAAAATCTGTTCCCCCTTGGATATCTAAACACCATTTGTCTCCTTTTGATGCCAAATAGCCTTTCCAAACAACTCCATCTCCTACTGGGATATCCTTACAATCTTTTTTGCAGAGTGAAAATCCTGTATCAAGAAAACCCTGCAAAGATTCTCCTTCTGTTGTTCCGGGATCATTGTAAGGGAGACCTGTAGCTTTAGAACAGGTGCATGTACAATCACATGAAACACAGCCAACTCCTTCTTTATAAACTGTTTTTGGTGGGCAATAAATACAACAATTAGTTCCTGTGGATGGAGCACATTTTTCACACCATTTACTTGGTGTTGAAGGTCCTTCCACAGCATATTTAAAATCTGGACATGTGCCCAGTATACATGTAGCAACACCTTTTGGGTAAAGTGCTGTAAATTCTTTTTGTTTTTCTAATTCACAATCTCCACTTGATTCTATTTCTTCAATATCCTCATTTAAGTCTGAATAATCTGCGCATGGAGCTAATTCTTCACCGTTTGCAGTTCCATAACCGCAAGGAAGCAAACATTCTTCAGAACAGCACCTTGTATCCCCATCAGGAGGTGCTTTCCATTCTGCCGAACATACTTCAGCACCAGTACATGAATCTGCACCAGGAAATTTTTCACAGCAGGTTTTTGGTCTACAATCAGCACCATCCTCAATAGTTACTTCGACTCCATCCTTATTAAGTTTAGTATGGGTATAACAAAAAGAGACTACATGATCCTCATCACAAGTACAAGTACCAGAATTATAATAATCTGATAGTTTTGTAACACCCTCTGGATTTTCACCCTTACAATCCGCAGATCCTGGGATAGACTCAGGCCCGATAGGAGGTGCTCCACATGAAGAGATAAAAAAAGCAATCAAAATAAGAAGTATACACAAAACAACCTTTTGATCTATTAAATTCTTTTTTTTAAGCATTATATCACTCTTCTTATCGAATTAATTAGATTTTATTGTCTTAATTATATAAATGTTTTTATTTTAAACATTATAAAAACCCATAAAAAACTCCCACCATTATCTAAAGATGCTGGTTTGATGAAGTTTTCTTTTGACAATGAATTTTTAGGATGCCAGAAATGTTTACCCCCGCATTAAATTAAGGGGTTTTCGCAAGCATTTCTGTGAATAATAAAATGTTTAACCATATCAATATGTTGCTTCTGATTCTCCTGAAACAATTATTTGGAGCAATTGCCAATCATAAAATGATGGATTTCCTTCTTCTTTGACAGAAACATTAATTTCTGCATATCCGCGGTCAAAGTCAGATTGTTTAACACTATACGGAAGTTGAGGATTATAAACAAATATTGTAACATCTTCATCAGGGTCATCTCCTTTTGGATTTATAATTGACTTTGTTATTTTTGCTCCTACAACTGCCTCATTACCCCCAAAAACATTGCTTGGCAAAGGTATATAACGTAATGCAGGATACCTATTTTTTCTTGCAAACTGGAATATATAATGTTCTGCATAAATCATTGACTTATTGTCTGTTATTTTTATTATGTCATCCTGTTCAAATTGACTTTCCTCTTTTTTTATTGTCATTTGATTTAAATCATTTTCAGGCGCATCAATATTAAAAAGTACATCTGTTGAATCCTTATTAATTATGTCCTTTGCGAGATCATAAATTTTTCTTAATCTAACTTGGGGGTTTGAGTAAAAAAGGCTGACATTTATTGCCTCACCAAAAGTATTTTTTCTTATTCCAATAGGATAATCCAAAAGGACAATAACATCATTTTTGCCTATAATAACAGAAATATTCATTTGATCTTTTTTATCATTTATTTCAAAGCCTTGTTTTTCAAATATTGTTAGATTAATTTTTTCTTTAAGATAATTAGTTATAAAATCATCTAATTCTGATTGAATTGAAATAGTTACTGTATCATTTGATTCGAGAGGGAGGAGATTTGTAACTCCAAAATAACCTCCAAAAAAACCTTTATCAGTGGAGGTAGGATAATGGGAATAAGGATAAAAATACCATGGGTAATATTTTGGTTCATGAAAGTAATAATTAAAGAAATCATTTTCCTGCTTAAGTATCAAGTAAGATACATTATGAATATCTTGATTTTCATCATAGGAAATAAAATCTTTTCCTTGCTCAGTTGGATCATGAATATTTGGAACACCCTGGCTTGCATAAATATAACCCCCCTGCCTTCCAATTAAAAATAATCCCTTCTTTGTTGCATCATCAAGCTGTGTTGTCACATAGTTTGTTATTGGCCTTGCTTCTTTTGGTATTCTTTGTGAGATTATGCTTTCCTGGATGCCTATTTCTTTTTCACTTGTATTCCTGAAATAAAAAAATATAATGGCTGAAAAAAGAATTATTATACCTAAAATTATGTATATTGTAACCTGTCCCCTCTTTTTTTTATGCATTGTTATACCTTTTGTTAAATTTAAATAATTAATATATTAAAATGTTTTGGCAACTTGATTTTTTGCAAAACAAATATTTTCATTAACTTATTCTTTTAAGTTAGTTTCAAGACCACATTCACCCACATCAATCCATTCTGTATTATATGAATTTATTGATTCAGTATCAGTATACTGTGGGATAAGCTGAAGCCTTACATTTCCTGTGTAATGTTCTATACAACTGCTTAAGTTTAAATTATAATAAAAAGGGCTTTTTTCCTTGTTTATAATATCTTCCTCACATTTGCCATCTTCTGTTCCATCACTATCTTTATCATAAAATGGGAGGATTTTATAGGATATAGCATCTTTATATTTCTCCCAAGATAAAACAATGTAAGGACATTCAAGTTCTGCTGTAAGTTTGCTAATATTTAAATCAGGATTACAGGATTTGTTTGCAGCAGAATAATGCATTTCAGGAGGGCAGTATGCACAACATTTATTGTATTCCTCAAAGTCTGTTCCGCCATTTATTTGAGAACACCACTTATTAAGTTCAGAAGAAGAATATGCTTTCCATACAATTCCGTTGCCTAAATCAATATCTTCACATTCTTTTTTGCATATTGAATAACCAGTATTAAGGGAATCTTTATTATTATTTTCATTGTAAGGAAGCCCAGTTGTTTTTTCACAAGAATCACAGGAAGGCTTAACACAACCTTTTCCTTCTTCATAAACTGTTTTTGGCGGGCAGTATGCACAACAATGTGAACTATTGGAGGAAACACAATTCTTACACCATTCATCTGATGAGTCACAAGAGCCTTCCACAGTATAATTTAAACCAATACATTCATCTGCGCAGACAGCAACTCCACCTGCTTTGATTACCTCTTGTACAGCATCTGTTTCCATACCAATATCTGCATCATGAGCTAATTCTTCCATATCAAGACCAAGCTCTTCAATATAAATCAATCCTGTAGCAGAAGATTCATTATCTTCACTATAACCACATGGTTTTACACATTCAACAGAACAGCATTTTGTCTCACCTGTTAATGGACTTAACCAATCACTTGGGCAAACTTCCCCTTCCTCACAAGTATACCCATCTAAATCATCACAACTGTCTGGGCAACAGCAATTTCCATCATGTTTTTTCCATAATGTCCAGAACTCCCACCAATTCCTGTATGTGCATGACTTGCCCTCATGCCATATATCTTGGCAACTTGATTTGCATTTTGATGTACATTCCTTCTCCCCTGCAGGAGATGGGTTTTCAAACTCACATTTTCCTTCTCCTTCTGGCGAAGGCCCTCCACACTCAGAACAGTCATCAACACATGGGCAATCATCTCCATAAAAGGCCTTTTGTCCGCAGCCAGGATTACATCCACCTACACATGTCTTACAATAACATTTTTCCTTGTTATTGTCATTATCTCTATGAGATTTATTAGGTTTACGAGTTGTAGGAGTTTTATTAATTGTAGAAGTTGTACTAGTTATGGAATTATCAAATTTACCAGAATTAGGTTGATCAGCATCAGAATTACCTTCATTGTCCTCAGGATTAACCACGTTCCAATCTTCACCATGATAATCCTCACTATCTGCATTCACAAATTTATTAGCGTTTAACACAAAAACCAATGTAAAAAGAATAAAAGCAATAAAGAATATTTTAATTGTGTTTTGATTTATCAGAGAATTATTTTCTTTGTTTTTCATTATGGGACCTCAGCAGGCTTATTTTTCTGGGACATTTGATTATAATTTCTATTTAAATAAAGTATATATTAAAATGTTTCGATGAAATCAGATTTTTGCTTAAGGTAACAAGCAGGATATGTTCTCTAATGAATCACTTGCCTCTTTTGGATGCATTCCCAAGCTAACAAAGACACTCTTCAAATCATAACAAGACCTTAAATCATATGGCCTCTCAGCGAATGATGCAATTGTTGTTTTTACTTTATATTTTCTGCAAAGCCTTATGTTTTGCATCATCCTGCCTAAAATCTGCGATCTTGTCTTTCCTTCTGTATTCAACATACTTGAAAATGAAAAACCTATCCCAATATTATTTTTATTTGCCAACTTGCATAAAATCTGATTAAGGCCAGATGCCCTTTGGTGTATGAAATCTCTTTTTGTAATAGTTTCAAGCTCAAAAATAATGTTAACCTTACTTTTTTCTAAAATATTTCTGTCATCTCCTGTTGATTTGTAAATAACAATCTTGGTTAGTTTTTTTGCCTTATTAATATTTTTAGAATCTGCAATCAAACCAGTAAAAAGTATTAGTTTTGTTTTTTCCTGCAGTTTATTAATTTTCTCCTGATTCTGAATAAAATCTTTTTTATTTTTAAAATTATAAATAAAACATATTCCTTCAAGATTTAGTTTTTCAGCTATCTCAATAAACTCTTTCTCATTGTTTTTCGCAAGAACAAGGTCAATGAACATATTATCTCTTAATTTTATTTTTATTTAAATCTTTTTGTTTTCCAGCTTTCCCAGTATAAAGCATGTATTGCAAATAGTCCTTTGTGATGGCTCTCCGCAAATAGTACAGTATGTCATTTCTTCATCTCTTTTAAAACCTTTTTTTAATTCTGGTAATATTCTTAAAAACCAATTAATAATATTCTCTTTTGTTTTACTATGCTTTTTCTCAAAATCAATTAGCTCATTCCTTATAATCTCCCTGTAAGATGACTGTGCATAAGGACATCTTTCATATGCCACTGGAAATTTCTTAAGTTTTGAATAAGCTGTTATTTCCTTTTCCTTGCAAAGATACAATGGTTTTACTCTTGGAACAAATCCTCTGCTCTTGATAATCCCTGCTATTGGGCCAAGCCTGGCCATAAGGCCAATATTCCCCCTTAATAAATTCATCATAACAGATTCTGCTTCATCATCAAGATTATGACCTGTTGCAAGCTTTCCTGTTTTAAGCTCTTTTGATTTTTTATTCAATAAATAACGCCTCAGGATCCCACATATTGTGCAGTAAGCCATACTAACACCATTTGAATCAAGCTTTTTTTTTATTTCATCAAGAGAATACCCTGTTTCCTGCTTAAATGAAACAATATGAAGCTTTATTGTATTTTTCCTGCAGAAATATTTAAGATTATCAAGATTTTCCATGCTTGAATTCTTTATTGAAGGATCTAAAGTTATTGCTTCTATATTATAACCAAGTTTTTTCAAAATATAAGCAAGTGTAGTGCTGTCCTTGCCGCCAGAACATGCAACAAGAATATTTTCTTTTTTTGTGAAAAGTTTGTATTTCTTTATAGTTAGCTTTACTTTGTTTTCTATATTTTCAATAAAGTGTTTTCTGCACAAACCTTCAAAAAACACTTTTTCCCTGCATTTTTTGCATTTCATAAGAATAATGCTTTAGTAACTCCTTTATAAATATATTTTTTGATGTGAAAAGATTTATATATTTGTTATCTTAAAGTAATTAAATTACAATGGAAAACGAAAAATCTTGGAAATATAATTTATATGAAAAAACATTGCGTTTATTTGAAGATATCTTTAATAAAAATAATGTTTTATCTGTTGAATTAAAAGAAAAGCTTCCAGAAGAAGGTCCGGCTATTGTTCTATCAAACCATATGAACTATTTTGATCCCATATGGATTGCTCTCGCATTTCATAAAAACACTAAAAAAAAGGCCCATATTGATTTTATGATGCAGGATAAATTTCTTGGGAAGAAAGGTATCTTAAGTAATTTAAATGGTTTGTTTAATTCAATAATTAAAAATTATAATGCCCATATTATAGATAGGGATGCAACTACACCAACTCAAATTAAGGAGTTTATAACTATTCTGAAAGACAAAGAAAAAGTTCTAGGAGTTTTTCCAGGTGGGCAGCGTAGCCGTACAGGAATTTATAACGAAAAGTATAATGGAGATGAGACAAGGGTAATTAAAATGACTAACAGCGCACAGAAAAAGGGTTATCCCGTTAAAATCATAGAATCTGCAATAACATATAACAATCTAAACAAAAAAATTATAGTTAGTTTTGGGAAGGTTAGGTATTTTGGGCCAAAAGAAACTAGTAAGGATTTGCTTGATGAAAAAATCAATTCTTTTACAAATGAAATGTGGAAAAATATAGGCTCTTTAGTTAAAGCAAACTTAGATAGTATAGGAGCATATTACCTTTATGATTATTGCAATGAATTAGTAAAGGGAAAGAATTTCCAAAATAATATTTATATAAACAGAACTAAATTAAGTGATGACTTGTTTTTAATAGTAAATGAAGCAAATAATTTAAATAAAATAAATCTGGACAGCTGCCTACTTGATAAAGATTATTTTTTAAATGAATTTAATAATTTTATACAATATTGGGGGGAAAAGAAGGTATTAATAAACACAGAAAATAAAGTATATCTTCTAAACAAGAAAGAAATACTAAATCCTAAACAAAATACTGGGGGAATAATAAAAGTAAACCTTGTTTATGCTAAAAATAGGATAGACCATTATAAGGGTCTTACTGAAAGGATTAATAATCAAGTTAAAAAAAGAATTTATCATAAAACTGTTTAATCTCTTTAGCTTCAAACCCTATCAAAGGCCTCAAAACCATAGTCTTAAGTTCTAATTCTTTGAAGTTTTCAAATGTTTGGCCAACAACAACAGCTTTTGCATTATATTCTTTTGATATGCTATCAAGTTCATCAAAATTTTTTATTATTAATAATTCTGGCTCAAATCCATAAGCATATTTTTTAATCAAGCTAATATCTGTTTTTTCTAGTGAAACAGGAATTACATAACATCCGCGCTTCATTATTAACAATGAAGCAAGCAAAGAATTTTTATCTTCTATTAAAGAAATAATTCTTCCTTCACAACCAACTGGAAGGCCATTAAGTCCTTTAACTCTTTCTGTAAAAACATATGCATTGTCTAAAATCTCTATGCCTATTTCCAAATCAAAATTCTTTAAGCTGACTTTTTTATTGAGTTTTTCGCAAACAAAAGAGCCAATTGTTCTTTCTATCTCAGGAGATGTTAAAGAAAAATCTTTGTTAAGCCTTTGCGCAGAAACCCTGAATGTATTGAATTTTTTGTTTTTTATTAGATTTGAAACTGCTTTTTGTATTTCATTAATATCCGGCTCAAGAACTAATGCAGAACTGAAGGAAGAAATTCCAAAAACATATTTTAAGCAGTTTAATTTCTGTTCTGTAAATATAATAATTCTTCCCCTAAGCCTTTGTATTTTTTCATATTTAACCTTATTTTTCTTAAGGCAGTCTTTTATATTACTAATTAATTTTTTCTCAAAAACTATTCTGTTATTTCCTTTTAGGCCGATTTCAGAATATCTTACTATAATAACTTTTTCCATTTGACTAAAAAAAGATTTTTTATTTATATTAGTTTGGTTTTTAAACTAAAGCTGATTTATTGCCTCGACCATAGAAAACTATTTATATGTAAATCTCTTTTAATTTAATAGGATGTCAAATAAAGGGCTATCTAAACTGAATATTAGAATGTTATCTAGATTGTTTGCCCATGATAATATGACACCAATTTGCTATAAGAAAACATGGTAGGACCCAAATTTTTCTGGGCTCGTGCAATGTTTTCTTGATTTCTGACAAAAATTAAGTTTTATTGCAAAGCCCAGTTAAAAAACTAAAAGGTGAGTGAAATGCAAAAAAATAACTGGGATGTAACATGCCCCCTATGTGGGGATGTAATAGACAATCCAATATGTACAGACTGCCTTAAAAGCGAAATAGAACAATGGCTTTCAGGCAAGAATCCAATGTATCTATATAGTTTAAGAAAAAACATTGTAGACTTTGATAATAAGAATGTTAATGGCCCAAAATGCATCAAATGTGGTAAGCAGGTTGAGATATGCCCATATTGTTTCATGAAAGACATTAACAGCATAATAAAAGATAAACATCCAGAACTCTTAGATGAATTTCATACTTTCTTTGGATTTCGTCTATGGCAGGAATATACAACAATAAGTTAGGTTATTATTGCTGAATGTTTATTGTTATAGATTTCTTTATTGTTATATTTTCGTAAATTGCTCTGCAACTTAAATTATAATCCCCAGCGCTTATTCCGCCGCAAACATTGCATCTTGGCAATTTATAATTAAAATATATCTTATTTATTCCTTTTTTCAAATTTAAAATTTTCTTTTCATTTAATCTTCCATTTATTCCAGTTGCAATGACTGTAACATTTTTTAAATCTGATTTTGAGTAAACCCTTGCAGTAAGGTTTACGTTTTCTGAGGAATGATATAATTCTTTGTCTGCAGAAAGATTTTTCAAAGAAATTGTTGTTCCTTCATTTTGTTCTGTAACACATCCTAAAATAAAAAAGAATCCTATTATTATTAAAATTGTTAATAAGTATTTCTTCATTTTTTCACTTTAAGGTTTTCATTTAATTCCTTCAGCATTTTGTCAAGATCAATACCATACATATTACAGATGTCACCAAGTTTTAAAGTGTCCATTTCCATCTGGGCCATTGGACAGCCTAAACAAGGCATTTGAAACTTTGAAAGAATTTCTTCAGTGCCTTTGATTTCCAAAACCTTTGCTAAGGTTGTATCTTTTGTTATTTTCATTTTGTTTTGTAATCTGTTATTGCATTTTTAAGAGCTTTTATTCCCAATAAAGAACAATGGTGTTTTATAGGAGGCATATCTCCCAAAGAATTTATTATATCTTTGGGTGTTAGTGCCAATGCTTCTTCAATTATTTTTCCCTTTGCAAGCTCGCATAGCATATCTGAAGTTGCTATCGCTGCAATACATCCAAACGTTTTGAATTTTACATCTGTTATTCTGTTATCTTTTATCTTCAGGAAAATTTTCATTATATCTCCGCACTGCGGATTTCCTTCCTGCCCAATTGCATCTGGATTTTTTATTTCTCCTGCATGTTTTGGATTTTTAAAATGTTCAATAATTTTTTCAGTATACATATTATTTATTCCTCCCACAAGGGTGATATTCTTCTTAGGCTGTTTACAATGCCTGGCAAAACTTTTAGTGTATATTCAATCTCCTCTTCTGTTGTAAATCTGCTCAAAGTAAGTCTTAGGCTTCCGTTTGCATCCTGGTGTGATAATCCAATGGCCATCAAAACATAGCTTGACTCAAGTGTCTTTGCAGAACATGCAGATCCTGTTGATGAAGCTATCCCTTTTGTGTCAAGATAACCCCCAATTGCTTCTCCTTCAATTCCTTTAAATGAGAAATTTGCATTGTTGCAAAGCCTTTTATTTCCTTTTGGGCCGTTTAATTTTACTTTTGGGATTTTTAGAATGCCTTCGATAAGCATGTCTCTTAATCTTGACATGTGTTTTATGTATTTTTTGTTCATTGCAATTTTAGCTGCTTCTGCAAAACCAACAATTCCATGAATATTTTCAGTTCCTGCCCTCATGTCAAATTCATGAGCTCCGCCATGCTGCCATATATCTATTTTTGTTCCTTTTCTTATGTACAATGCTCCAACACCTTTTGGGCCATGGATCTTATGTGCATTTAAGGTTATTAGATCAACTGGCTGTTTTTTTACATTTATATCTGTTTTTGTATAACTTTGGCATGCGTCTGTATGAAAATAAATATTATGCTTTTTGCATATTTCTGCGAGCTTCTTTATGTCATTTATTGTTCCTGTTTCATTGTTTCCATGAAGAACTGAAACAATTGTTGTTGTTTTTGTTATTGCCTTTTCAAGGTCATCAGGATTTACAAATCCTTCTTTATCAACCTTAAGATATGTTATTTTAAATCCCTGTTTTTCCAGCCATTTGCACGCATTCATAATGCACTTGTGCTCTGTTTTTGATACAATTATATGGTTTCCTTTGTCCTTGTTTGTGAATGCTATGCTCTTTATTGCAAAATTATTTGATTCTGTTCCTCCTGAAGTGAATATAATCTCGTCTGGTTTTGCATTTATTGTTTTTGCTATTGCTGCTCTTGCTTCCTCAATAGCTTGTTTTGCATCTCTTCCAAAAGAATGTGTTGAAGAGGCATTTCCATACTTGTCGCTAAAATAAGGAGTCATCTTCTTGATAACCCTTGGGTCAATCATTGTTGTTGCCCCATTATCCAAATATACTTTTTTCATTTTTCCCCCATCACCTTTTTTAATTGTATCATGCAATTTTTTCTAACATGTTCTTTTACTATTTGGATTATTGGCATTACTGTTTCCTTGTTTAAGGAATATATTCTTTCCTTTCCCTCCCTTTTAACATTTAATACATGGCAATATGCAAGTTTTTTTAGGTTATGGGATACAGCGCTTTGTTCCTGGCCAGTCTTTTTTGTTATCTGGCTAACGCTCAATGGGCCTTTTTCAAGAGATAGAATTATGTTTAGCTTGGCCTTGTTTGCAAAGTTCATAAAAAAATTATGATATGACACTTGTTTCATATGAATTATAATTCATATGTTATTTATATAATTTTTGTTTTTAGAAATCAATCGGGCTTTTGATTTTTGAAATATCTTTTTTTGAAACATTTGTGTATATCATTGTTGTTTTAATGTCTGAATGGCCAAGAAGCTTTTGTATATACCTTATGTCAATTCCATGCTCAAGAAGATGTGTTGCAAAGCTATGCCTTAATGTGTGGGGTGTTACATGTTTTTTTATTCCTACTTTTTCAGCTGCTTTTTTGACAACAAGCTCTATTGTTCTTAATGAATACTTTTTGTTTCTGTTTGTCTTGAAGATTATGCCCTCTTTGTTTATATCCAATTGTTTTAGATTTTTCTTTAGTTTTGGTGAAAGCATAACTACCCTGTCCTTGTTTCCCTTTGCAAGCTTTATATGGATTATATTTCTGTTAAAATCAATATCAGGCCATTTTAAATTGATTATTTCGCTTGCCCTCATTCCAGAAGCATACATAAGCATTATCATCGTTCTATGATTAAAGTTCTTAGTAGAAATAATCATATTCTCAATCTCTTTTTTTGAAAGTATTATTGGAAGCTTTTTGTCTCTTTTTAGGTTTGGTGTTTTTTCAATAATATTATTTATTTCTTTGTTCTGCTTTGCTTTTATATTTAAATAAAACTTTATTGCAAATCCTGCAACCCTCACGCTTTCCTTGCTTTTTCCATTATTGATTAGTTTTAGAAGGAACTCCCTTGGTTTGAGGCCTGATTCAATAAACTTGCCAACATGAAATATGTAAGCGCTTATTGTCTTTTTGGAATAGCCTTTGAGCTTAAGCTCATTTAATAATAAATTTTTCCAGTTAGCATTGTTTAAGGCCCCTTTCATTATAAGTAAGCCAGGCCAATGCTAATTAATAAAGTTTTACTGCTTTTTTTCGGAATATCTTGACTTAAAACCGAAAGTTTATCACGTTTAATAGGTGTTA
>Ga0307992_1000875_pt1 | contig 18469 bp, 7 predicted proteins | sample EllFjometagen133_FD_203162 | JGI IMG/M metagenome (GOLD analysis project Ga0307992, IMG submission 203162) | Marine microbial communities from Ellis Fjord, Antarctic Ocean - #133 | ecosystem: Environmental > Aquatic > Marine > Unclassified | place: Southern Ocean | collected 2014-10-08
GGAATGCTGCAAGACCTTCAGCAAGTCGGCCTCTACATGACTGGGGATTGGGATTCGCTGGATTTCCCCTTCGATGACTTGCGGGGAGGCTTCCAGGAGTACGAACGCCGCATGATCGGTAGGCTGACAGACCGGACAGACGCGAGTCGCCCTGACCTGTCGGCCAAGACGAAAGTGATGGCCATGTACTTCTACCTCTCGGTGGACATGTCCGAGGTCGAGCGGCTCATCGAGTTTATCAAAGACCTCTTGCGGTTCTTTCGACAGAGAAATCAGTCAGTGGGCAGCTACCCTATCCCCATCATTACCGATGTCCTGGTGGGTGGCTCCGGGGCCAGTGTCCTGCGACCCCAAGACCTGGGAGCATACTTCACGACTTCGGACTCTCCCCCTGACGTGGTGGTCGTCAAGTGGAAGGCCACGTCTCCTCAGAAGAACCCCATGAACCCTTTCCCAGCCTTGCCGCCGGGAGGGTTTATGGTGACGGTCTCCACGTTGAAGGACGGCTTGCCGGTCTACTACACCCGACCCCAGGGTGATTCGACAGAGGAGAAGACCCCCAAGGGCGGCAAGCAGCAGCCCCAAGAGCAGGGGGTGGTGCGGACCAAGGATGGCAAGCCCCTGGTGTTGTTCGGCGGCCATGACCATGTCTATAAGCCGGAAGCTGCTGGGTACAACCAGAGCACGGAGAGCGGGGGTGTGGCGAAACCTGTCCGTGCTCGGGTGTTCGGGGCCGTGCGGCCTACAGATAACACCATCATCCCGCTTGACCAGCTCCAGGTAAACGGCACGAACTTGTTCCAGAAGACGTTCTACGTCCCTCTGGAGTCCGTCGGAAGCCAGTGGGCCATGGGTGAGTATAGCTTGACCCTCAAGGCGAAGGACATGCCGCTCGCGGGCCAGATCACGGACAACGATGGCCAGATGACGGGCGAGGGTTTGGGAACGGCTGGGGCCTACTATGTTCGGGTGGCCTCTTGCACGAAGTTCCTGGGGAATGGTGTTCACAAGTACCAGTGGGACATGGAGCAGTTGGAGACGACCATCCAGAGCAACGGGCCGGTTCGGGTGGCTTTGAGAAATAATGTCCCCGAATCGGCCATTAGCGAGTGGTCGGAACCCAGGGAGATCAACTTCCCTGGTGCCAATACGAAGAAGTACCTGGAGGCGTTGGAAACGGCCTTGGTGGTGCTGGTGTTGAGCAGGCCAGACCTGACCCCTGTGGACCAGATTAAAGAAGTGGTCTCCGATGAGATGTACACCTTGATCCAGAACAGCAAGGTCATCATCGAGAACGCGGCCCTTCAGCGGTGTGGTCTGGAGCCCTTTGTTGGCCTCGTAGAGCAAATCTACGAGGATTATGCCTCGATGTTGAAGAACACGGGGGAGAGCCCGATAGATTTCCGCCAATTCCTTTTGGGCAAGGTCAAGCAAGTAGCCCGAGACATCTACAAGCTCACGGGTCCGATGCCGGATATCGAGGCGTTCGTAGTCCAGCAAAGCAAGACCTTGAGGACGGAAACCTGGGGGACCATTTTCGGCGGGGTCAGTGGAGTCAGTAAGGGTCTCGTGAAGAATTTGGGCGTGGAGGTTTCCTACTCCACTATTCTCGGGTCTTTAGACCCTGACGAGGGGGGCGGGATTATCGACTCCGGCGTCTCGATGACCCCCTACAACATGGGGTTGACCGCTGAGGTGTCCGCCGACCTGTTCAAGATCAACGGTCTGGTTCAACTGCGGCTTCCGCAGATGCAGGAGGGCAATAGCGCCCCATCCGAGGGCTTTAACGTCAAGTTGACCGCCACCAAGGCGGAGATGGCAGAACTGGAGACTTCTAATCCGGGCTTGCAGGTCAGCTACGAGAAGTTTATCCAGGCCGATGGGTCGATGGTGGTCCCAGAGAAGTACCAGGAACAACTTGTGGCGCTCAAGAACAGCGGTAAGTTCAAGCGAGGATCCGCAGACCTTTCCCCGGTGTTCGCCATCGGTGTCCATGACATGGAGAGCCTGAATCCAAACATTCCGATTACCAAGCAGCAGCTCGACACGGTTGGGGTTTTCTACTGCCGGGGTGTGTTTGCCGGGTACAAGAGCGGCAAGATTTTTACGGAGACCGCAGCGGTACTCAGTATGGCTGCCTCGGTTCTTCAGAGGCCCCCGCTGGACGGCAAGTGGCTGAGCCTGCGGTTCCTCGACACGATGCCCGCTCTGGAAGATTTTATGACCATGATCCTCAATTGGGTGGAGGCTCTTTCGTCTTCTATCCAGAGCATCTTGGACACCATCCTCAAGTACATTGAGTTCATCGAGGGCCGCCTGGTCGAATTGCAGCAGTTCATTCAGCGTATCAACCAGCTCATTCAGACCCTTTTGGGCTTCTCCTTCCAGATTCCCAAGTGCTCCTTCCTTCTGACCGTCTCAAACGGGACCGACGGGGCCATGACCGATCTGGTGGCAGCGGAGAACAAGCCCCCTGACAGCCCGTTGGCTTTCGGTGGTGGAGTCGCTGTTCTCATTCCTTTCGGCCCAGCCTTCGCCATGGACATCATTAAGGCCATCATGGTGGCTGACCCAGGGGTGGACCCTCCACCAGTCACCCAGGGTTTAACCTCCTCGCCAGCGGGTTCCCCCATCCCGTTGCCGGTGGAACCTGAAGTGTTGCCGCCGCTTCCCCCACCTGACCCTGAACCGGACGTGCTCTAGGAGAAATCATGGGTTCCTTTAATAAAATGGCGGTATTCCCGGTCGGGTACTTCCGAGCTTTCTCTAGCTGGCTTCTGCGGAACCGTCGAGAGGTGGCTGGTCGCATCAATGCCATCACAGCGGAGCTGGACAGGATCGGTTTCGTCACGGTGAGCTATCTGGCGAAAAAGGAGGGGGAAGACTGGATCATGACGGAGGAGCGGGTGGGTTTCTCGGTCACCCAGGGGTCTAGCTTGGCTCGGTTGTGCCAGGCGTATATTGCTCAAGGAGGTAATCCGCTGGACATCAGCCCGTTCATGGAGCCGGACTCCACGGAGGCTGTTGCCCTGGATGACGAAGGGGAACCAATCACTATTGGGCGGTATCCGCATGGCGGTGTCATTGCCCCCATCAGCGTAGAGGCCAATGACCCACAGCCCCAAGTGGACGGTAAGACCGGCTATGAGGGCTACCGGGGCGGGTTTTTGAGGACGGACCGGTACTACCCGGCTCGGCTGGGCGGGCGGCAGGACCGGGGGGCTTTTGACAGCGATAGTGTGGTTCGCATGATGCACCAAATGCGGAGCTGGGCAAATCAGGGCATCAAGGAGCGGGTGTTGGAGCTGGAGGCCCGCATTATCAAACTCTGTGACCTGCGAGAGCAGCTCACGACGGAGCGGGACGAGATGCTGGTACAGGCGTTTGGTGGGGTGTTGTCAGGGGTGGACGACGATGATTCGGAGCGGTTCGCCAATGGCTTGAGGGTGCAGAATCTCGTCCAAGACCTGTACGAGCGGCTATTTGAGACGGATGCGACTGGTTCTGTCACGGCCTACAGGGCCAATGTGAAGGTGCCGTTCCTCAACTTCGCCTTGAAGGATGTCCCTTCAGAGAATCGTGACCCATTGGGCGGGTGATACTCCTATATCAATTCCCCAGTGAGAGGTGAGCTTTGTCGAAAGATTTTCAATTGGGTTGGCCATGTCCCCACTTGACTGTGGAGGAGGTGGTGTCCCTGGGGAACGACCGCCGTTCCCTGGACGTGCGGCAGCCTGTCGGCGGCTCAGCCACAGTGCGAGTCCTCGCCAACGATGAAGTCTTCATCCCCCAAGGCGGCCTGTACTCCTCCGCTCAGCTTTTTAGCACGATCTCTGGGCCTTACGACATGGTGGAGAATGAGAATGTCTTGACCATTGAAGGCCCCGGAGGATCCCAAACATTTTCCTTCAGCGTGGTAGGCCACACTCGGTTGACGGCTACCCAGGTCTTGAAGGAGCTGGCCGCAAAACAGCTCACAGTGGCTCAGGCGACGGAGCAGAATGGGCACCTGGTCTTCTACGACAACACCCATGTCGGGAATGAGTCCTTCATCAACATCTCCGGGACCGCCTCTAACTCCCTGGGATTCGGGAATTTGACGAGCAAGTGCTCCTCGGACCGTCAGTGCGGTGCCCGAGGCTCTCTGATCTATCCAGGCTGGCAGCTTCATTTGAAGGAGGACACGATAACCAACCGTTTTCCTAAGTTTATCGCCCCGGTAAGGTCGAACCCTATTTTCAAGGTGACGTATGCGGTGCCGCCAAACAGGTGTCTGCGATGCGGAGGGACTCGCATCGAGAACGATTTTCGCTACGACACGGCGGGCCAGCTCTTGGAGATTGAGAACGAGGACTTGCTGTACCAGGCGTGCCTCAAGATCATCCTGACCGACAAGGGGACTAATCCCTACCATCCCTGGTACGGCACGAGCATCCGGTCCCGCATCGGGTCGAAGGCGATCTCGGGTGTGGCAACCGTCATCAGCGAGGATGTGCGGAGAGCCCTGGCTAAGCTCCAGACGTTGCAGACGGAGCAGGCCAAGTATCAGAGTGTCTCTTTCAAAGAGAGGATATACGCGGTTCAGAGAGTGGACGTGGCTCCCCATGTCCAGAATCCTACGGTGTTCAAGGTTGATGTGGCGATACAGAACGCTTCGGCGGAACCTATCGACTTGTCCATCGTGTACACGGTGCCCGAGGTTGTGGCCATGATGGGGTCCAACGGATTGATGCTTGGTGCGGAAGCTGTTGGCTTGGAAGCAGGCCAGGCGGCCAAGTTCTTTGCAGAGCTGGCCGCCCCACGTTTCGTGACGGATAAGTGATATGACAACTCCCCTTTTCAAGACTCCCGATGGTGTTTACAAGGAGGAGGTCTCCTTCTCCACCGACCGGAGCCGCCGCTTCCTCACCGGCATCACCGATGAGAACACGGCGGATATGCAGGTCTCTATCCGAGGGGCTGCTTTCTCGTCGGACCCTGAGCACATCACCTTTGAAGGCACGACCTTCACCATCCCCAACCCGTCCGCTCACCCGGAGGGTCTTCAGCTTTACCCTGGGGATAATGTCATCGAGGTCAAAGCCATCTTGACCAGCGGAGCGGTTTCCAATTCGGGGATTGCACGGGTAAGGCTCTCAACCGAGCGGGATGTCAGGGCGGGGGTTATCCCGCCTTCTGGGATCTCTGTTGAGCGGTTCGATGGGTATGTGTCCATCACCGTGGAGGGTCTCAACGACGCCAACGTCAAGGGGTACAACTTCTACGCATCTTCCTCTCCTGGCGGCGGACTCCTGGGCTATTCGCAGATCAATCCCCAGGCAGTCATCTCCGGGGAAACCAAGGAGACCACCACGGAGCTGGGGACGCTGACCGTTGATTCTTTGGTCACCTTGGGAGCCACCGGGTCTCAGGTTGCAGATCCTTTGTATTTTCAGGTGCAGGGCTCGCAGGTAGACAAGTTGGGGAACTTGGTGCAGCTCGACTACACCCAGGCCGTTGAAGTGCCGGAAACGACCCGACAGGTCAAGACCACGGTGCTGTTGGAGGATATCCGCCAGGTCCAGACCTTCTCCTTTGAGCATGACCGGGATTCGGTTATCAGCTCCGCACTTCGGCCCGCCGTCCCCAATGCAGAGTTCAACACCATTCTGTCCATGGACCCGCTGTACTATGTGGTCACTGCTCTATACACCATTGACGGCGATGAGTACGAGTCCGTGTTTTCCCCCGAGGTCGCCGCTTACCCGTTGACTGTGACCCCGGATGTCCGGTTGCTCCCCTCGGTGACCCGACAGCAGGTTGTAGAAAACACCGTGCTGGCCATCTACCGTAGCGAGCCCCAGGTGGATGTGAAGCCGGGCTCTGCTTTGCGAGACACCTTCATCGACCCTTTCTCCACGGAGGCCGAGCGGGTCCGGTTTCTCATTGGGTTTATGCAGGCAGCCCAGAGCTTCACCACCCTGTTGGTTATTGATGACCCACAGGAGACCGGAGACTCCATCTCGGTCTCCTTGTCGCCCTACAAGCAGGCTCTCAAGCAAGCCTTCTTCCTTCAGAGTGACGATGATGTTCAGGCGGTCATCGACAATGCCTTTGAGGCACTAGCTTCTTCTCGGGGGGCTGAGGACAGGCTTACGGGTGTTCGGTCTCGTGGTGAGGTGACGTGCTACACGACCACGAGGCCCACCACGAATCTTCCTTTGACCCTGGGTCAAAAGGTTCAGGGAGGGAGCCAGGGCTTCCGGCTCACTTCCTCCTCTGAGCTTACTCCCACGGGAGCGGGTTCGACGTACAACCCCTCGACTGGGCGCTACTCGGTCAGGGTGTTTATCCAGGCAGAGGAGGAGGGTTCCGCTGGTAACCTGGCCCCAGGGCAGATCAACAACATCGTCAATGGCCCAGCGGGGGTTTCGGTCACGAACGAGTCTCGGACTTTCGGGGGCCGCGACCTGGAGACCAACCGAGAGCTGGCTGCCAGGGCTGATGGGATTTTGTCAGCCGTGGACAGCGGAACCTACAGGGGCTACACGCAGGACGCTATTGAGGTGCCTGGAGTCCAGCAGGTCAACACGGTGTATGCGGGTCACGGTCTGATGATGCGGGACTGGAACGCTACGCTTAAACGGCACACTGGGGGCAAGGTCGATGTGTGGATCCGGGGTGAGAGCCTTTCCACGATGACGGACACCTTTGCGTTCGCCTTCCATCTGGTCAAAAGGGGTCAGTTTGAGCCAGTGGGTGAGGTGACGAACCTCAAGTTCCGGGCGGCCAATATGAGCGTGACCTCCGCGAACCCCATTCTGGAGATGCTGGACTACTCGGCCTATGGCTACGAGTTTAAGGATGAGAGCACAGGCCAGGTGTTCGACCTGACCAATGTGACCCTCGTGGCCTACGACACCATCCAGCTCGACAGCACCCTCAACGACCCCACGGGCATCACCATCACCGATGTCTTTACCGGGTCGTATCGCTTCAGGACTGGGGATAACCATGTCTTCACCCGCCAGCCCGTTCGCAGCATCACCTCCATGGTGGGGGACGCCAACGGTTCCGGCACAGTAGACCCGAGCCTGTATGCTCTGTACGCCGGGAGCGACCCGCTCATCAAGGGGCGCTCCTCGGAGGCTGGGGACTACCTCAAGGTCACTCAGCCGCTCGGTACGACCGCCGCGACATCTATCCCCTCCAGTACCCCCATCGCGGTCTCAGGAGAGGAGCACGTCATCCTGGAGGGCACTGAGTACCTCAACAACCTGGGCATCAATCCGCTGACCGTGAAGGTCTACAACTCCGACCGTTCCGTGGAGTATCTCGGCCCCTTTGCGTCCTCGACCCCCGACTACACCCTGGTCGATGAGAGTGGGGAAATCCCCTTGGGCCTCTTGGTTACCAATGGCTCGCAGATTGAGGAAGGGGACACGGTGGTGGTCGATTACAGCCACGATGAGAACTTCGTCGTGTCCTACAAGGTTAACTCCTTGGTTGGCATCACCCAAAGCACGCTCAACGAGATGCGGCATGTCACGGCTGATGTGCTGGTCAAGGAAGCCATCCCCGTCGAGGTGGACCTTACGGCGACGGTGGTGATTACGCCCCGGTCTTCTACATCCACGGTGGACGGCCTGGTCAGGACGGCCTTGTCCCGGATGTTCGGTGGGTTCAGCTTGGGCCAGCCGGTTCGTTCTGGGGACATCATCAATGTCATCGACGCGGTAGAGGGGGTGAGCTACCCGGTGGTGCCGTTGAACCTGATGGCCAAGGGGGATGGTTCCCTGGTGGTCCGGGAGACCATCACAACGGATCAGGCGGCTGATTACGCTTTGATTACCGCTTGGTCCACATCGTTAGTGGATGTCTTCATCATCAAGGACGCGCTTCAGTCCGAGACTTTGGACGGTGGCGGGGAGTTGAATGAAACACGCGGGGTGTTCCTGGATAAGACTGCCATGACCAACTTCGACGCGGCCCCTAACATCAATGGGGTGCCGTTGAAGAATTCCGTCTACGGGTCTTTCATCATCGGTGGGGCGGGGCTGTATATCCCTGGGTACAGTGACAACGCGACCTTGCAGGCGCTCTACCCGTTCGCGGACGACGCTGAGATCGATGAGCACCGCAAGACGATTACGGCGGGCCGGGTGTTGGTCGCGTTGCCCGCAGACCAGACTCCTTCGGATGGGGACTACCGCGTGACCTACGTGGTGTACTCGGACACAGGGGTCAAGAACATCGAGCCGGGGCCGGTGGAGTACCTGGTGCTTGGTGACCTGGAGTTCTCCTGGGACACGGATAAGGACTTCACGGCCTTGGTTCAAGGGAGAACAGGCGCATGAGAACCCCCCTCGCATTGTTGCAAGACAAGGAAGGCAACTGGAAGTCCGTGCAAACATCCACCTCTGCTCGGGGTTACGACGCCGAGACGGTGGTGTTCGTCCGAGAGCCCACCGTGGAGGAGACCCAGACTCTCCAACTCTACCTGAGACGGTCCAAGGGGAGGATGCACATCCTGGAGGACATGCTGGAGACCCAGAGTGGCTGATATCCCTTCGGATAAAACGCTCCTCCCGGCCTTGGTGCCGCAGAACCCCTCCCTGGTCGATAAGGACAGCCAGGGGCGAAAGGACGCGATCCGTTCGCAGGTAGACCGCATCATGGCGGTCTTTCTCAAGGTGCTCCCCAGCAACTACGTCTCCCAGGTCACCGGTCCTGACTACTCCCTCCGGTTCCAGGCCGCCGTGGAGCAGATTGCGGCTTTCCAGATTGATGCCCAGGAGGTCTACGCCGACCGGGACATCGACATGACCCGCCCGGAGTTCCTCTTCCAGATCATCGGTACTCTCATCTTCCCGGACGCCAACAGCGATGGCTGGCCCGAGATTCCTGGAGACCTCTCCTACCGAGAGTTCTTGGGCCGCATGGTTCAGCTCCTTTTGCAAGGAGCTACGAAGAAGACCATCGAGGAGGGCGTCGAACTACTTACCGATGCTGACGTGGAGGTCATTGAGCGTATCGTGGCCGCCCGAGTGCTCAAAGGTGGCCGGTCTGCCTGGGATTGGCCGGACCAGCATGTCTTTGAGATCAATATCAGTGAGTCCGACGGTGAGGCACTCGTGGCCTTCCCGGACCCCACGACCGTCGAGGGTGGAACGCTGGTGGAGCTGCAACGGTTCCCCGAGGACCCCTTCCGGCTCATCACGAATATTGGGCTGGTTTTGCGGGCTCTCAAGCCCGGCCACACCCTCTACGATCTCCGTTTCCTATTCACCGAGCTATTCACTGGCCTATTCACGGATAGCGAAACTTTTGGGTACTCCGTCTATCATTACCAGGACTTCCGACGTTACTGGGTAGGTGCAGAGCGAGTCGCCGGGGATTCAGGGGTCACCCCTTTGGACCGTTCTTTATTCTCGGACCCGACTCGGGACTTCTCTTCCATCAAGCAGGGCTGCCTCCTGACCATTCTGACTGGGCCGAATTCGATTCATGCGGGGGGCATGGAGGGCACATCGGCTTCCGCTGATGAAGGACACATTGGAAGGTTCCGGGTGCTGGAAGCCCTGACTTTCCCAGGCGGGGATGACGCGGTGCGTCGGGCTTACACGACGAGTCCCACGGGGTTGTCTGGCCGGGCTGAGGTGTTGGGGGACGATATCTTCGACGTGGACCAGACTGCTTGGGACACGGTGGTAGAGGGAGAGATTCTGACTTTCAGTGAGGGGCTGAACGCGGGCTCCTACCGGCTCAAGACGCTGTTGGGCAACCGAGGGGGGCTTATTGGCCCTGCGTATCTGGCGACGGGAGTAGGGACGGAGCCCATCCCTGGTGTCAGGGTGGCCCCCAGTATGCTGAGGTTGCGGAGGCGGGTGGGGTCATCTGTGACGGGTCAGGGATACGAGGTGACGGTGGACCGACTGGGGATGCAGGTTCCCAGGCTTCGCCAGGGGGAAGATGCTTCACGTTTCTTTTACCGATGAGGGCGCGGATTTTTGCCCTATACACAATGCTCCATAGAACCGCTGTGAGGATAGCCAATGCCTGCTCACATTAGAGTAACTCTTCGTTCCTCGGTTGGAGGCCCCGTTGTTGGGGTCACCACTACGGACGCCAGCCGTGACGATCTCCGAAAAGGCTATGAAGTCGAGTGTTACTCGACGGATGCCGCCACCACCTAGTCCTGGGGGATGGCCTTTGCCCCAAACTCGTCTGGCCCCGCCGTCGGTGGGGGAAATCCGTTCGCGGGGACGCCATCCAATGTGGCATGGCTGCCTCCTCTCGGGAGCACCGGCCAGACGGCCAAGTTCCTGGTGGACTGGGAAGGGGCCTACCTCATCCGCCTGGTGGTGGACGCGGGCTTGCCGACCGAAGATGTCATGTACCTCCGGTTGCGGCGGCTGACCCAGTTCGGAGACATCAAGCTGGTGGCTGCTGGAGAGCGGCGGGATCAGAACGGTGTCATCCCGGCTGATGCCTCGGCGGAAGGCTGGGCGAATGACCAGAACCAGAACCTCCAGCGGCTTACCGCTCTGATTCGGCGTCTCGCCACGGGTGAGCGCCGGGTCTATGTGGATGTGAACAAGGGGCGGGACAACGCTGCGGTCCCGAACACCCCCACGAACCTCGTGAATCTCCCTGGGGCTGACGCCACTGAACTGTCCAAGACGGGCATCAACATCAAGGCCGAGGGCTTCGGGGATTTCAGCGCCATTTCGGATGGTATTGCCTACGCCATGGATGCCGCTTCTCGTGGTGAGCCTCCGGTATCCGAGCAGAATCCCTACCTCGTCATCGTGCGTTCTGGCCTGTACGTGGAAAACCTCGTCTTCCAGCCTAACGTCCACGTCATCTCTGAGCGGGGTTTGGGTGTGGCGAGTGGAGGCGGGTTGCGGAGTTTGGACGTGCTGGTGCGGACGACCAAAACCCCCAACTCCCGACACGAGTATGCTGCCCCACCAGGAGCAGGGATTTTGGTTCTGAAGGGTCTCAACCTGGAGAACCTGGGGGCTACCTCAGAGCCCGTGTTTTATTGTGATGGTGCCGTTGCGCTGATTCAATTCGCAGCCCAACAGCAGGGCACAGGGTTGACCCAGGGGCCTGCCCTTCACCAGACAGGTGGGAAGAGTCTTTGGTCGGATGTCCAGTTCGGGTCCGAAGCCATGGCCGACCTCGACCGTTACGTCGTCATCCTTGATGGCCCTCTGGAGGTGATGGGTAGGAATGTTGATGTGGAGGGGGCCGCCGGTTTCTTGGTCAACCCGAGCCTCAGTTCCCACAGTATTCTTGTGTTGGGCAACGTAACCATGGACACCAAACTGGGCCGGGCGGTGCGGGGATACCCGAGCTTTATGAACTTTCGGGACTCGGACATCCGTTTCACGGGAGGCGCTTCCACTGTTCCCTTGATTTCCATCGACAACATGGGGGGTGGTGCTGGGGCGGCAAGCCATGATGTCGCCTTCGGTATGATCAATTCGTCCTTCGTCAGCGGAGATCTGAGCTTTGATAAAACGGGCACTTCCGGGAGTACCGGGATGGCTCTGTCCCACATCATCACGAATGGCGACATTCTTTTCCCGACCGGAGCCCTCGATCATTTCGAGGCAGGAACCCTGGCTCGCTCCTTGGGTTATGAGGATCAGTGGGTTCGCCCCGAGACGGGTGTTAAAACGGTGCCCGCGCTCAACGCTCTTGGGACGGACAACGTGCAGGATACGTTGGATTGGCTCGTCAACCTCACGCTGCCCAGGGCAGGTGCCCCCTTCCGAGGGCTCACTGAGACCTACAACGGTATCGCCTCCCTCAACCCTCTGGTCTACGGTGGAGGGCTCGGGCGGAACATGCTGGCGGACAGCGGGGCCATGCAGGTCACGGGTGCTTCCAGCCCGATGTATCTGGAGGACGACGGACGGTTACGAGGTGGTGGTCAGTTCGAGGGCATCGTAGATGTCGGCCCGCTCAAGAGCGATGGCCTCGGTTCCGAGATCAACCTCAACCCGAACCAGATCACTGGGGCAGGCCCCATCATCCGTCTTGGTCGGGATTCGTGGACGGACGCTTTGGTAACTGCGGTCGCAGCTCCGGCCCTTCCGGCGGGTCTGGTGTTGGCGGGGTTCCAGGCCCCCGTGGGGGCCATCACCAAAGAGCGGCCCTTCAACCTGATTCTCCGGGCCTTGAACCTCTTTGAGTCCGAGACCGGGGAGGCTGGCCGGGTGGTGCTAGAGGGTGCTTCGGCAAGAGCAGCCGACTGGGTCACCCCGGCGGTTTCTCAGGGCGGGGATGCCTTCGTGCAAGGTGGGGATGTCCTGTCCATGGTGCCAGGTTCGGCGGCCAGGGCTGGGAATGTTTGGCTTGTCCCTGGTTCCTGCCTTCTCTCATCTTCGGAAGACGGGATGGTTCGCATTGCCAGTGCGGAAGCAAAGTTTTACCCCATCCTGACAGCCGCCAATGTCTACGCCGTCGCGGATCCCACGGCGGGCGTCTTCTACATGGCGACCGTGAACGGTGTTGAGTCTTTCGCGGTCGGGGCGGCGGATACGCTTGGGGATGTCGTTGACCTCATCAATTCCACAGCTCGTTCTTTCTTCGCTCGGGATCTCGGGGGGAACCTAAGTTTTGGTGGCGGGAACTCAGGGGTCAACGCCGACTTCTTCTACATCGGGGATAACCAGGGGGGAGCCCTCAACACGAAGCTCGGTGAGTTGATGGTGTCAGGGGGTGCGGCTTACACGCCCGGCGTCATGCCTGACTCGGTGGGCATGTTTTGTGTGGCGGACGACGCTCTGGCCATCGACGGGTCGCTGATCAAGGGCTACCACTTCACCGACGCAAATTACGTTGTGAACCCCGAGGTCGAGATCGTGGGTGTGGACACGACGGGGGGCGGTGTGGATATCACGTTGCCCGACGACCCGCCCGCAGGAAGGTGCCTCACCATCAAGGATGAAGGGGGCTCCGCTCTTGCAAATCTAATTACCCTGCTGCCCGTTCACCCGGCCCTCATTGAGCAGGTTTGGCCCGCTGGGCCGCCTGCCCCAACCCTGCAATTCGTCGCAGATTGGGATGTCGTCAACATCTACTACAACGGCACCAATTGGTATGTTCGATAGGTGAAATAGATGACCACTCCGACCGACCCTTCGGTCTGCTACGCCACAAGCCTGTTTGGGTTCGGCCCTTTTCCCGAGCCCGGTCAGACAGTCGTGGTGTGCCCGAACACCCCCATGGGGTCAGGGTACGGCGGCGTCGGGTGGGCTCCGGCCACGGGTGGGGCTGCCTATGGCTTGATGAGCTACGGCGACTTCCTCCATGCCTCTCCGACTCTGGCGGTAGACGGTGGTTTCGGTGGAGACCCTTTCGGTCTCGGCCCTTACGGCAGCACAGAGAAGGAACCCCCTCGGGCAAGTGCCGCGAAAAGCCTCAACGGTTTCCAGATCGAGGTTTTCTTCTCTGAGGAGATGGACCAGAACAACCCGTATCTGTTGGACCCGTTTTCCTACACCGTCACCCCTTTGATGGGGGCACCTGTGGTGGTGACCCAGGTGGACATCGGCCAGGAAGGCTCTACCAATGTTTACCTGGGGGACGTGTCCAAAGGCGTCTTGAGCGTCATCCTGACCCATACAGGGACGACTCTGGGCGGCACCTACCAGGTTGAGGTCTCCGGGCCAACCGATATTGCAGGCAATCCCATCCTGACGACCCCTGTGGTCTTGCTGACCAGGGGTGAGGCTCCTTCGTACACGGTGACCCCGACTTCGGGTGAGAATCTGTTGTTCACCTTTAGCCAGGCCATGCTCCCCGCATCTGAGGAGCCGCCTGGGTCGCGTGGCATCCTGGATCCGAAGTCGTACAAGTTCAAGCCGGATCCTAAGTATCCCATCCAGATTACCCCTACGATCATCCATCACCCGTACAACGGGGACGCTTCCCAAGTGGAGATGACGGTCGAGGGGATGACTTCGCTGACGTACCTTGCCAGCATCAGCCCGGCCTTCGTCCTTGGGTACAAGGGCAAAGAGCTGCCGGACCAGGACAAGGATTTCTTGGGGGTTGAACAGGGAACCGGAACCTCCCACATCTCCAACGACACGCTGTTGCTGTCCAGGGATTATGATGAGGAGTACGGCTGGTCCTTCCTTGACACCTCCGGGAAGTTCGTCCCTGATGACTCCACTTTTCGGGTGGATTTCAAGTTCGATGCCGGAGCCGCAACCTACTACCCGCCTCTGAGCGCCTTCGCCTCTCCCCAAGTGGGGATGCTCATCATCGAGGATGGCCCGGCGGGCACTGGGGTCCGGGTCTGGATTACGCTGCTCCGAGAGCCAGGCGGCCAGGACCGTATCCGCATTCAGAGCGGAACCTACGACGTGATGGTCAATGCGAACTGGAGTAGCGGCAAGCACGCTCTCTCGTTCTTGCGGAACATTAAGGCGGACCTCTACAGCTTCTTGTTCGATGGTTCCCCTTTGGCCTCTACCGCCATTGCGAGCTGCGACCAGCCCGCTACCGGCTCCGGTGCCGGGGCGACATGGTTGCTGTTAGCACAGGACTTCAAGGTCACGGACTTCAAGGTTGGTGGGGTGTACATCACCTCCTCTACCACGGTCTACTCAGCGGCTTGGAATTTCCTCCACGAGGAGCAGGATGAGTTCGTGGGTTCCGCAGCCCTGGCCCGCGACTACCTGTTCACCGACCGTGGTCCGCTGGTTAAGGGCTGGGGGGATTGGACTCCGGCGACCCGGCAGGATGTGACCGTCAGGGTTAACGGCAGTGAAGTGCAGGTTCACGAGGTTAACCCGTACATTGGGCGTGTTGAGCTGACTATCCCGGTGCCTTTGCTGCCCCCAGGGCACGAGCAGGGCGGGGTGGAGGTGGACTATCTTTGGATGGCCAACCCCATCATGCCCCTGGTGGGTCTGAACACCCCCGGCCTGGTGCTCAACCAGTGGGATCGTCGCCGTACCCACCACGACCCGCCGGGTCATGGGTCTCAGATCCAGGACGCGACTCATCCCAAGGGAGCCCCTGGCATCTCAAGGTTCCCCTTGTCCGTTGTTATCGGGCCAGTAGACCGCCCGGATCCGTTGCTCGTCGGCCACAAGTACATGGGCTATGAGCGGGGGTACACGGCGGCTTTGAACAGCCCGACCTCCCTCAAGCTCAACCAGTCCCCGTACCAGGACCAAGTACCAGCCTTTGAACGGGCTCCCGAGGGGATCACGGTCGCTTTTGAGGGACTCACCGTGCCGACGTTGGACAGCCCGGCCTGGGTCTTGGAGGGTGTGGACGGCGGCCAGGTGGACATTAACGAGGGCACGTACACGGTGGTTGACAGTTCCTCCGGGGGTGCCGCCAGTGACACGGCAACCGTTTACTGGCGTGGCCTGGACCTCACCTTCCCCTCTGCGGTAAATGTGGTGGCCCGCTTCCAGGTGGGGGACGCGGAGAGCCCCCTGTCCTCGGACAGTGACATCCTTGAAACGGATGGTGTTTTCACCGGGGTTGGCTTCGGTATTCACAACAACCACGAGCTGTACCTGGTGGGAGCCCTACTCATCAATGGGGTTGAACACATTGGGATGCTCCTCGACCCCAGGCAGCTTCAGTACAAGGAGTCCTGGGAGCTTGGCCCGAAGGCTGCCAGCCTCATTACGGCCAAGGATACGGTTGTTGTCTCTACGCCCCTGGTTCCACTAGACCTGGAGAATAATGACCGCTTCCAGATTCTCTCTGGGGACCAGGCGGGCGTCTATACCGTGCAGAGCATGGTTGCCCAGTGTGACGGAACGACGACCATCACCGTGTCTCCCAACTTCCCAGGCGACTATTCCCTGTCAGAGACCGGAACCCCCACCCTTTTGTGGGAAACCAAGTGGAGCGACAACCCTTCGACGTACCGCCTGGAGGTAGACCCGGAGACCAAGAGCGCCCATCTGTCCCTTTCGGGAGAGGTGTCGGCCACGGTGTTGACGTTGGACGGGACCAAGGTGGCGTTGCCCTCTCCGGCTGACATGAGCCTGTTGTTGAACACGGAGAGCACTGGGCAGGTCTTCTGGGGGTCTTTGAGCCGCCTGGCGACCAACCGCAGCCGGTGGTCCTTCATGCGTTACGGGGTCATCCCTGACCAGAGCACCATCCGGGGCTACAGCTACACGGTCACGGCGGCTATGTCTGACCTCCCCGAGGACGACCCGCATAACGAGTGGTTCCTTACCCAGTCCTTCGGCTATTCCAAGGTGGACACCGGAACCGGTGGCTTATTGCTCCGGGCGACCTCGGGGGATGACACCAGAGACACCACCTTCGGCTACTCCCGGATCGAGCCCTTCTTTACCAGCGAGGCCAACCTTGACCTGACAGCTCGGTTCAACGTGACCTTTGGCGTCCAGGGATATGGGGATGGGATGGTGGTATTGCGGGATACCGAGAGGGAAGTCCGCCTGGCCACGTTGTTCTATCTGGAAGGGATGCCTGGCCTGGAGTACCGCGAGCTGCTGTCGCTGCCCCAGACGAGCATGACGGGTCTTTTTGAGCCGGAGACCCAGGGTTGGGATCCGGTATTGCCTTCCACGGCTTCTTCCACGAATCACTTGACGGATTTGGTGATCACCCAGGCCGCTGGGGATACCTTGCGGTACACCTCGACCCTTGAAGCCCCAGATATCCGGTTCAACGACGTGGAGGGTCGCCATTTTGCTTTCCGCATGGCGGTGGACTCCTACACAGCTCGCTCAGACGACCTCACGAGCATCTACGCGGGGGCAGACGGCCTCGGGACGACCTATGTAGGGTTGAGGTTCCGGGCCGGGACAGCGCCACAGGTGGAGCTTGTAGCTGCCGACGACTCGGTGATCCAGGTGTACCCCGCCTCCTGGAACGATGGGGAGATGCACTCCTACAGGCTCGTGATGGGAGCCGCTGTGATCCTCCTGTACTTGGACGATGAGATGCAGACTCCCACTGCGACCACAGCGTCCTTCCCCGGCGGCGGGGGCACGACCTGTATCCTGGGAGCCCACAACCAGGTTGGCGGGGTGGCGGACCCGACCATGGCTAGCGTGGTGCGGTGGCGCTCGGCCTCCTACGCGGTCATGGCCCCCATCCACTTGAGCACTGACCCGGTGCCTGCGGACAAGTTCCCAGTCCGGCGAACCTTCGGTATTTTGAAGGGTGCGAACCCGGCCCACATCAACTCCTGGGAGATTCCTCGCACAGACGCCTCGACGGCTCCGAATAGCTCTGTGTCAGCGGTGGTGCAGGTAATGGACTGGAGCTACACCAGCGAAGTACGCCTTCTCCGTGACCCGGAGTGGGGCGTGACCATGTACCGCACAGACATGGCATTGCCGCCGTATTACACGCCGGAGACTCCAGGAGTGCCTGGTTCTGGCTTCGCTACCCCGACGACGGAACCTTCGGCTGGGTGGATCAACGTGGAGTACGGAGACCTGCCGCTGGTGTCCACGACCTTCGGAGAGGTCGAGTTCGGCGGTCTGGACAAGGGTTCGGTTTCAGAACAGTTCTGGGAGATCGTCCAATACCGGTTGTTCCGGCCCATTCGGGATGATTTTCAGTCTCCGACCAACCATGTGCTCAACCAGGCCAACGTCATCACTAGCGGCGAGCTTACCCGCGACTGGACGCTGGAGACCGTGGAGGTCAATTCCCTGAGCGCCTCGGTGGCTTCGCTGCTGCCGACTCACATGAACGCGGACGACATCTTCAAGGTCATCGACTCGGCGGGCACCATCTACACCCGTGAGAGCTGGGTCTTCAACCGCGAGACCCAGACCATCACTCTCGCCCTGGACCCGGTGACCGGGGACCAGATGGAATTCCCCAATGAGCACGATGCCTTGTCCATCGTGCTCCAGCCAGGCAAGCCGGTGACGAACACCTACTTGTCGAAGCAGCCCTTGTTGGATAGCGTGACCCAGCTCAATGAGGGAACACCACCGGTCCCCAAGAGCCAGACCTTAGATTCTGAGAGGGATGTGGTCTTCGGGTCCATCCTCAATGACGACGACGGGACGTTGAACAACCTGGCTTTCCTGCTCAACGACCCCTACCAGGTCGTGACCTTCAAGAACGACCCCTCCTCCTTGTATGAGGGTCTGACCTTCATGGAGGTCACAAACGGTGGTCAGGAGGGGCTCATTGCCACGCCTGGTGAGGAGATGCTCCCCGAGGGCTACTCCGGCTACACCAAGGACGAGGGCGAGGAACAGGTCTACAGCCCCACGGGTACGGGGGCTTCCCTGGGCGGTGTGGGTGCCTCGGCGGGCTTGAAAGCTACGGGGGAGCTGGTCGGCAAGACGGTGGGTGCCCATGTCCTTGAGCTGTCAGGGACGAAGTTCTGGGAGAACGCCAAGACGCCCCAGCAGCCTGCTTTTTCGCAGAAGGGTGGGATGCCCGGCGGCATCCTGTTCGTCAGCGGTGGTAGCTATCTTGGCCCGGTGGTGGACGCGGC
>Ga0307992_1000876_pt1 | contig 18451 bp, 20 predicted proteins | sample EllFjometagen133_FD_203162 | JGI IMG/M metagenome (GOLD analysis project Ga0307992, IMG submission 203162) | Marine microbial communities from Ellis Fjord, Antarctic Ocean - #133 | ecosystem: Environmental > Aquatic > Marine > Unclassified | place: Southern Ocean | collected 2014-10-08
CAATGATTCTATAAATTTAACTATTTCTTTTTCTAAATTAGAAATTCCTTTTAAATGAGGATAGCATTTTATACATCTTGGTATATGTCCATCATCTAAATGGTCATTAAAAATATATCCACATTTATTACAAGTCCAAGAATATTTATAATGAGTTCCTTTATAATTATCAATTTCAAAATTAGGAATACATTTTTGTTGAAGTCTATTTGAATGTAAAAGCTTTTTAAAATATTTGATTCTTTTATTTTCTAAAGATTTATTTTTAATGTCTGCATTAATCATAGGATAGTTTACACCAAATTTAGAAATATTACTATGTTTAACTTTTTCTTTTATCAATTCTGATTGAGATGGATTTTCTACACCATATCTTTCTAAACAAGTATTTTTTACTTTTTTATATATTTTGGGTGATTGAAGAGGATTAATAACCCCAAATTTAAGTAAATATGATTGTTCTTTCTTCATTTTTACTTCTACTGAACTATTAGAACATTTCAAAGAACAATAATTAGCATAACCATTTTTTAATGAATTAAAAGTTGTAAATTTATCACAATTTAAACATTTACCTTTTTCACCTAAATATTTATCATAATATTCCTGTTTATTTAAATTATGAAATCTGATATGAGTTGATAATCCTCTGTATCCTTTAAAAGTTCTATTACAAATTAAACACTGAATCATATCTTACTCCATATATAAAAAATTAACTTCTTTTTCTGTAAGGTAACAATCTTTGATTTGACTTAACCCTTCTGTGAAGGATTGTACCGGTAATACTGAACATGTTTGTTTGTCCAACGCGAAATCCATACTTTTTATCCACTTAGACTTCTTAGTTATATTCATATTAAACAACCATCTGACTAACTGTTCATACGATATTTGCTTAAATGCATCTGTGATTATTTGCTCAAAATTATCTATGGTGAATATTTTATTCCAAGGACCCCAATCTAAATTAAAATCGATATCTGATTTAAAGAAACTTCCACCAGCAGCAACACGATCTTCAAGTTCTTCGCTTGTCCCTATAAGGTCTGTAAGCTTTTCATATATAAAGAGATCAACGCACTTCTTAGCACCAAATCCTTTTATACCTGGAACATCATCACCCATATCTCCCATAATAGACATATATGCACTAAACCATCTATTATCAAATTTCTGTAATTTCTTTGAATACTTATCTTGTACAGCTTGACTATCCTTTCCCAACTTACAAAAATGATTCATAAAATTACTATTATCTAAAATAGTTTTAACTTGTCTTAACTTATATACTTGAACTACATTTTTAATTGGTAATATTTGATACATATCTTTATCATTTGAAGTAATTATATGAAATACATTAGGTGTTGGAAATTTTTTAGTTATTAGATAGTAAGGAACAAAATCACTTTCCAAAAAATCTAAATATATGAAATGAATGCCAGGAAGTCGTTCTATTATATTCCTGGCAAGCTGAGAATTCTTCTTTCTTATTTCTTGGAATTTTTCTTCCACATCTCTCTGTTCAGCAGTTAAATCAACATCCGAAATATATCGTCTATATTTATATTTTGGATTTATATCATTATGATAAATAGACTTACCATAATCGGATTGGATAAAAATCTCACATTTAACACCTAATCCTTTACAGAATCTTTTCCACCAAGCAGAATAAAATAGAAGTGATTGAAATATAGTGCTGTCAATTCCACCCATATTTTTTGAATTTAAAACTATCTCTTCTTTAACTTCATAAATATATGTAGAAGTCATAGCATTTTTCATATCAACATAAATATGTACTGTATCACATCCAGATTTTTTAATCATGTCTTTCATATCGTCTGGTGGATAGAATGCCAGCATAGATGCAGGGTGAGGCATATTAAACTCCCAATTTAGTTTGTATTATTTTGTATGTTTCATCGAATTAGTATAATCATTAATCAAATATTTTAAAGCTGCATTACAAGTTCGTTCACAACGTTTTTGATGGAACTTATTTTTTGTACATTCACTTCTCAATTGTTGTACTGATACAATTGCTCTTTTTATAGTAGCTGCTTTACATGTATAGTAACTCTTATCACGTTTACCATTTCCTTTACAACGCTCTCGTATCCATGTATAACATTGCGTCACTTTGTCCTTTACTTCACGCGAAATAGTTATATGCTGATCTTTAGATACAGGTCTGTAACTCTTTGTATTGAATCTATTTAGAGAAGTACTTAATTGCTTTGCTTCATCTAAAAATTGACTTATTCTATATAGCATCTAATACACCCTCCCAATATGAAAGCTGGGTTTCCCAATAAGCAGAATCACTTCCAGTAACATCCTCCTCCAACAATGACTCATAATAATCTATAAAGTTTATTGCTTCTGCAATAGGAATTCTCGGGTCTGCAAAATTAATACCACCCATAGGACGTTTATCTTCTAACCTATATCTAGAAATAATTGCTTCAAGCATAGTAGTTTCCATTAGTCCATTTTCCTCCATTTGGGACGAACTAATTCATCACTAAGTTTGCTTCTCCATATTTTTAATTGGGATGCAATTACCATTTTTTGTTTTGAATCATATGTTGATTCTAATTTTTTAGATAAGTAATCTATTCGTCCGCCGATCATACATCTTGCACGTTTGTGGTGGTCTGATTTTCTATCACACCCATATCTTTTATTTATATATTGAGCAACTGACACTTTTGCAGTCGCAGGGGATTCATATGCCGCTACCCCTGATGCGGAACAATTTGCTAACTCATCAATGAACATTTGAACAAAACGCATATGATATCTCCTATACGTATTTGTTCACATCTTATAATGCGCAGATTGCGATAACTCCAACAATAGTCGCAACCCAAGTAATACGGTTTATAACATTGTCGAATTTATGATCTCGTCGTTCACTTTTATATGCTTGTTCCACATCAAATCTTAAATGACGTTCTAATATACGACTTTGTCTTTCTAATATAAGCATATTTTTCAGAGCGTTGGATTTTTCTCGTTCTATATTAATTAATATTCCTTGATGTGTAGAAATATCTTGATATGCCATTTTTATAGATAGTAATGCATCAATCTTATTCAAATCTTCTGGAAGCATTGCTACATGGGTAGGTGCTTCATCCACACCAGCAGTCCTCAATCCACCCTCACCATCATCCATCATAAAGATAAAATTTGGTTTAGTAGGTTCTATTAATTCATCAGTGTTGATTACGTATTGTTCACTATCTGGAAATGACAATTCCGGAAGTTCATAATCAATTCTTTCACTATCAGTAGTTTGACATCCAATTGCTATTAGTGAACACATCAAAATCATTAGTATATATTTCATTGTAATTCCTCTATCTACCCCATTTTTTACTAATACTATTAACTGTTGCACGAAGATTAGTTCCAGCTAAACTAATTTTGATAGCTTCTGCTGCATCCTCAGTAATTGCAGTAATTTCTGCTTCTTTTTCTGCTGTTAATTCTTCAGTTTTTTCAAAGGTAACATTAAGTTGAGCTTGACGTTTATCATTCGCTACTATTTCATGTGCAATTTCTGCCTTCTTAGTAGTGTATTCAGTAACTCTCTTTTTAATGTTCTTCAATCCACTTGATTTCCAATTTAAAAAAATCATAAGTGCAGCGAACCCAGCTGCAATAAGAGCACCTATAGGTAAAGCCTTTGATGCTTCTGCTGCTGGTCCTGCCAGTTCTGCTAACTCTTCCATTTTATATCTCCTTTATGGAGTGTCTTGACCGTTCAACGCTTCTCCATTATTTACACGAGCGACTTTATATATTTCTCTAACACCAAAAATTGTCATATATACACCAGTAATGACTGTTGCCCATTCACTACCTTGAATATAACCATTAAGTAACAACCAAGTAGATATAGATGTGATTGCAACTAATCCCCATACTTTAACACTTATAAATGTCTCAACTAATTTTGTGGATACACCATCCCAAAAAGAGGCGGTGAAAAATCTACAACCTTTTTTCCTACGTGTAGTAGGTTGCTTTGGTAGACTGCTTCCAATATGCATAACATTACCTCCAGACTAAGGAATTAAAGTTCCACTCTTTACAAGTAAAACTAATATCGTAACTAATACAGATACACCACCCCCAACTAAACCCCAGACCCCAGACTTAACTTGAAGTTTAGCAATATCTACTTTAATTTCTACTATACCATTTCTTAATGATTCATAATTATCATTCAATCGTTCTAGTTCTGTTAAAACTAAACGAGAATATTCATTCCATCCATTAGCAGTGATTCCTGCGACTGGTGGTGGTATTGTTCCTGGTGTGTATACTACTGGTACTGATTTTTTATCCATGTGGCCACCCTGAGTTCGCTGGAACTGTCATTGCTATATACCATGTATCAATAGAAAAATACGCATCATGCGGGGTATTTGCTTCTAATGTATATGATACTCCCGGATATAAACATTCTTCCCTCACTACTTTTTCTCCTTTTGCATCATATATTTGCAATACTAATTCACCAGAGTATACTGTTATAACTTCAAGTTCAGGGTGGGAATGCTTTGGAAAAATTGCGCCAGCATTACTATACCATCTAGCAACACCGATTATACCCGGTAAATAAAGTAAATTAAAACCATATCCTACACCATCAATCATATCTAATTCTACATGATCTGGATCACTTTCAAGAGTAATATCTTGAAAGGTTGGTACTGGTAATTGTGGGACTAATTCCCTCAATCTATATAATACTGAAACACTGGGAGAATCTGGCATATCAAAAACACTCCAAAGTGGTAATATCCTAAATTTGGTATACAAAGATTTGTCCTAATTCCGGGTGACCACAAATTTAACTTCAATTAATAATTTTAATGATTCTTAACAACCCTATATTAGTCTTACTAGCAATATCAATTTCTTTATCGAAATGAGTTTCTGCTAATGGTGTAAATTGTTTTTCTATAATACGAAGAATCCCTATAACATGTTCACTTGCTGTAGATGATCCTGAGGCTGGTCCGGGCAACTCCATCATAAATAAAAATAGAATTGCGGGCTTGCCGTCATACTCTGTCTTATAACAGCAGAAAAATGTTTTATCATTATAACGATATAACTCTTTATCTTGTTCTGCCTTTCTAATAATACTAATCATTTTAGTATTACATGGAATATCTTGTCCATTCACTTTGGTATCAATAAATACCTTCATCAACTTATGTGCGTAATTTCTCATATTATTTCCTTCTCCAGTCTACTGACACTTTAACTGGGTCTATTGGTAATTGTCCAAAATCATTACCATATCTATTCCAATATATCTCAACTGAACCAACATTAGGCAGAGTCTTAATCTTAAAAAATGCATCTGTCTTACTAAAATCTTGATCAGCTAATATAATTATGTTAGCTTTAGGTAAACTACAGTAATTAAGTACTGAAATAACTGCCTTTCTATATTGAGCTTTACCCAATGATGCTGCCCAATATAAGCTTTGTTGTCTTAGAGTTTTGAAATTATCACTTCCTATACTTACAAGCAAGTCAAAAATTCCCTCACATACAACAATTGTGTTTGCAACACCCACATCTCCAACTTTGATTCCATAGAAGTCGTTGAAGAAAGTTGGTTTGGAATCTATAGTTAATTTAAAATGTCGATTTGGAGAAGATGCATCACAATTCCTAAGTATTAAATGTTTCCCTTTGGTAGTAACAAAACCAATATATGTATCATTCAGTTCTTCTACCCTATCTTTCATATAATCATCTAATTCTATCTTATTATCTTCTATAAATTTCTTTGGGTCTAATACTAACCCAGGAATATTCATTATATGCATATTGGGGAGTCTACTTTGCAAATATAATTGCTTTAACTCTGACCCAGGAATACTAGTATCTAAATCTTTCTCAAATGTATATTCATTCGATGATGTGTGAAATAAATTCTTAGCTTTAGTTTTAGTAGTACGACCTTTCTTTAATATTTCTGGATCAATATATATTTCAACTTCACCACTTAACACTTGGATGAGTTTACTTACTAAACCAGATTGCTGACAACGATGACAGAAAAATATTGGATCTTCTACATCAACATATAGATGACCATGATTTTTAGTGGACTCTGGTTCACACCATGGACATCTGCAAATTATTTCTGAATGTGGACCATTAAAATATCCTAATCCAGTTTTGTCTTTTAGAAAGTCAACAAATACATCACTATATATCATTTATCATTTCCAATTTACATTTATTGTATAAAAGTCATAATTTACTTTATCTAGATAACGCTGATTAATAGAAGAATCTTCACTATCATGCTTTTGTATTACAATCTTAAATCCGTTCCTTTTAAGTTGTTGAATCACACCTTTTACAAGCGCACCTTTCATTTGAGGTTTAGAATATCTACCATATTTAAAAATAAATTGTTGGTCATATATAGCTTCGCATATTCTAACTTCAACATTTTCAACTACTTCTTGTATCTTCTTATCTAATTGTTCTTTAGCTAATCTCTCATTTTCTTTTTTTCTTTGTGCCAACTCAGGAGCCATTTTAGCATTCCATTCACGCTGATTTTTAATTCTCTCTATAGTTTTGGATCTTGCCATATTTGCATTCATTATATTACACTCCACGAAGTTCCTTTCCACGAATGATTACTTCGGATAGAAGTGCCATAAAATTCATTCTAGGACTTGCTGCTATATAATGATTTGTATAATATCTAGAGATTAGAGGTATAGTCCAAAATGCTTTGCGCTTGAGAAAGTCATCATCACCAAGATTCTCAAACAATGTAGCAAAATCAATATCAAAATCACTCATAATCTTTTCAGTTGATATAATTGCTGGCCCTAACTTAGCAGAATCTTTATTAATTACACCATCAATTACATCATTAAACAATGAACGAATTTTATTTTCATTTGATTCAATATCAGCCATCTCAACTGTAAGCTGACCATTAGTACTTCTACTTTGTAACATACCAATAATCTTTCTAACATCTGGATGATGAGCTTTCACAATCTTAGAAACAGCTTCTTCATCAAACTCTATACCTTCAGTTTTTAGAATATATGAACTATATTTCACAATATAATCAATTGGTAATTGAGAAAATCTAAATGTTTGCATTCTGGATGTAATAGCTGGTTCAATCTTAGTCTCATGATTTGCAGTTAATATGAATCGACCCTGATCTGAATACTTTTCAATCACATGTCTTAATGCACCTTGCGCATTCTTTGACATAAAGTCAAACTCATCAATAAATACAATCTTAATTTTACTTCCACCCATTACAATAGTCTTTAGGAATTCTTCGATTGTATCTCTTACAACATCAACACCAGTAGATGTACTACCATTCAGCAACAGTAAATCTGAACCTTTACTCTTCACAATTTCATCTACAAGAATTCTAGCTAATGTAGTCTTACCAGAACCTGGTTTACCAACAAAGAGAATATTTGGTATTTCTCCATCTTTTATCCAACTCTTAAATGTGATTCTATTCTCATCACTAACTACCATTTGCTTTAGTAGACGTGGGCGATACTTCTCTACCCATAAGTATTTTTCTGTAAATTCAGCCATTATGTAACTCCGTGTTGTATTTTGTGTTTTGTATTTTGTAGTTTATTCTCATATATGATTGAAATAATTCGTGTTACGTTTATGCATCCGCCTCATATAATGCGAACCAAATATTATCACCTGCCTGTAGATTAGTTAAATTGAAGCTTATAAATTCAACTTCACTTTCATCACTTAATCTCCACTGATGATCTAATTGTAACTGTCCATATTTACCATATACTCTAATCATATATGGGTCAATAATTGTTTCAGGTAATGTAACTGTAAAGTTTACTGCTGGATCAGATTGAATTGAAGTATGATCATCTTCAGTTATTACATACTGATACTTATTAATATATGTCTTACCTTCAGACCATGCTCTATCATCAACAGATGTTGCATCTTCATCACCATACATATCCATTACTGTATGAGGTACATCTGAATAATTAATAACTTCTCCAGTGTCTGGATCATTAAATTCAAATCTATATTCATAATCTAAATCAAGATTAAACTTAATACTTACATCTCTACGACTTAAATCATCCATAACTTTTTGTGAATAGTCTGGACGCATAGTTGCAATTAATCCCATATGAGTAGGAATTGCACATTCCCATTCTAGATTTAATGTAAGTCTATGTTCACTAAGTTCATCACCAGAACCACCATACTTTTCTGAACCATCACTAACATCAGTTAATTTAAGCCAAGGCTTAATTACAAATGGGTAAACCATTTTATTACTACCAATGTTTTTAATCAATGCTATTTCTGCATTATTTGCTTCCCAATCTAATGAGTATGAGTTTCCAGTATATGGATTCTCATAAGAATATGTTACTAACTCATCTGGTATTATAATGTTACCACTTATACCTTTAGGAATAATTGGTCTATCTAACCCACCGAACAACTGAAGTGTTTGAAGTCTAAAATCTATTAATTCATATACACTGGAACACCAAACTATTATTTCAAATCTTCCTTTATACCTATTCATCACAGTACCAATAGATAAATTATCATCATCATAAATAAATGGTTCAAATAATTGTGCTGCAAATGACCCCATAAAGTTTGGATATCCCCATAAGAAACGTCCTGCTTGAGGGTCTGGCTCGAAATCCAATTCTGGATTGAATACTATAAATGGATATTTGGGAGCCATTCGTTCACCACCACTCTTCATTCTATTTATATAATGTTGTACACCCTTCTCATACGTGGATATTACTATATCTTGGGTACGCTCGAAAAATGTATTACCAAAATAATCAGCAAATCCACGTATGACTGAGCTTAAAGCACTATTAATAAAGTAGTGGTGACAAACTTTGAATTCTTGCATTAGTTTACATGCTCCGCGATGACATCTTCTTCATTGTCCTCGCCTTCAAATAAAAATTCAGGAAGAGTATCAGTGTTATCTACTTTACGAATAGCATGTTCTGAATCAACAAAATATCTTTCTAATATTTCAGATCCACGTGCTGTAGATAATTGGAACCCTGCTGAACGAATTACTCTCATGCGAGACACTGTATTAAAACAACTTCTCTCTATGAAATAAAACAATAAATCATTATCTGCATCTTGCAATTTCCACCCAGCAATATTCATATAATTCAAAGATTGTTTACTGCGCCCATTATCACTATAATGCAGATCATACTTCTCATGAAGGAATTGGATTAAATTTCGACCATATAATTGCTTTACAGAACAAAACTTTCCTCTATAATCTTTCTTCGTTGTCTTCTCATTTTCAATCTTAAAAAACGTACTACAAAATCTACAATTTTCTAAATTCCTAAACATCTCAATTCTAACTGTATGATCTTCTACTAATGAATTTCCTGCATCAAATTGAAATTGCAATGCAGTAGTTTTCTTGTCATGCTTAATCCCAAATGTTAATGGTCTACCTGCTATAAATGCAGACATGATGACTGCTCTATTTAATGTAGGGATTAATTCGATTTGAAACTTTTTTGATTTGCCGTTATTAGTATGCGACATATATAACTCCTATTTGTATAATATTTAAATTCTAGCTTTCAGTACCAAACAGTACACTTTCTAAATCTTCTGACATTTGGATTCCATCATCATTTTCTTTTACATCTTTTTCAAACATAACACGAGTCTCGGTTACAGCTGGATCTTCCACAATAGATTTGGCAGCTTTTAGAATATCTGTTCTTCTATTTAAAGATTTGTCCGCATCCATCACTCTTTTAATTTGCAGGACCATATCATCTACATTAGATCCTCGTAAAAATACTTCTAATTCTGAATATTTACTACATGATGCTTTAATCTTTTCAATGACCATTTCATCAGCATGCTTTTTAATACATTCTAAGAATAACCCAATTCGCTCATCACTCTTAACAATTGGTTCTTGAATGTTAAGTGCAGCTAAAACACAAGTCTTAATTTCATCAACATCTTTAATACCTGAAAATACAGGAATATCATATGATTTACAAGGATCATTAATACCAAGACTTAGATCAAATGAATCAACCCCATTCTCTACTCCTACAATGAATCCTTTTATTTGATTAGTTGCTACAGCATCTGAAAAATTAAACTTACCTCCAGCAACTAACCCACCATATATGTCATCTAATTTATCCAAAAATCCATTCTTTCTACACTTATCCAATACTGAAAGTATATCTTCAGATAATAGAGTTGGGTCTGGTATTGATATAATGAATGGCATCAACATTCGATTCAAGAAATAACTAGCAATCCTAATCTTCATAAAATCAGAATTAGTTTGTAATGCATCATCTTTTATTTTCTTAAGATATGAATTACTAATAACCATAAACGTCATACATGTGAATGCTATTTCAGCACACATTTCCTGCATATTAGGAACGTCTAAAGTTAGAATCTTAGGAATCTTGAATGATATAAATTTGTTTGTTTCTAAGAAAGACTTTACACCCTTCCTAAACATAACATTCATATAATACTGAGCATCATTCATTAAGCTACTATTATATGTTGCATTTATGTTAGATCCTACAAGTACACTATCCAATGCAGCAAACATACTGGATTCAGACTTCTCATTAGAACACAAGAAAGCACTCACCCAGTTACAAAGTCTCATTGGATCATAATTTAAAAATGTCCCAATAAATGGCATAGGTGAGTGTTCTATATCTTTCTTTTCTTTAGGTGCAGTAAGTTCTTTTGGTGCTTCAAGTTCAATCTTATCAATATCTATAGCTTTATTAAACTGACTAGCAACAGTAGACTCAACCTTTGGTGTTTCTAAAGGAATATCAGTTTCTACATTCTCCTCCTTTGGATTATGAATTTGAGATCTAAGTTGAGACATATTACTAGACAATACACCCATTCTCTCTACCATTCTTTCCTGCATTGCTACAGTTAATATGTTAGATGATATGAGAGCATATGAATCTCTAACTTGCTTAATAAAGTTATACATTCCTGTATACGCAGCCCAATCTAAACTTATAACTTTTTCACCAGTGGTTGGATCAGTAAGTTTAACTTCAATCATGGCCTTCTTATTTTTAATACCGAATAGCAATGTTACAGTTTTATGAGCTTTTTGCCAAAATCTCGTTATAGAAATAACTGAGTTCGCTGAAAATATTTTATTCCTATCTTTAGTAAATAATGCATCTATACTCTCAATCAACTTATTCATTTCTGCAAATTGTAATTCAACTTGCACTCGACTACTTTGTACTCTACCATCATAAATTTGCAGTGCAACTCTAGGAGGATAATAACTACTCCTATGAGTATAGTCATCCTCAAATATTCCTGACTCAAGCATTATGTTCAACATAACGGATGTATCCGGATTTTGGTAAGAGAACATCTTTTGTGAAATCCACACATTTGAATTGTCCATTGTTAACTCCTCGCTGTTTTGTGTATTTTAGTTTATTCTATTGTAGCAACGGTATTTCAGCAATTTATTTTCCACTAATGACTCCTACTTCTCAATGCAAGGAGTACGCCCCAAGCGTACGACTCTTGCACAGTTATGTATTAATAAGGAGTTTATTTCAGTCTTACAGCAGAATTGAAAGGTTCCTTAAAATCCTGCTTAAAGTTTTAGAATCATCCATTGTAATAATTCATTAAATATATTTTCAACCAAAAAAATTTATATATGGTTCTTATATGACATAAACTTCTGTAAAAAGTCATATCGACGTATAATACCCATATAGATTCAATTACAATTTATTTTTAATTCAATTTCTACAATACTAAGTAAAACCACACTCAACTGCTTGGGGCAGTTGAATGTGAGTCAGTTTGTTAGGTAAACTATTATCATTAGTGGTAACAATTAAATTCATTGGATTATTAAACTTTTCAGAGATACCTTTAATAAAATGTAGAACATCGTTTAACCTTTTATTACCAACTTTGTCTTTATATGCAAAATCTTCAATCCCTTGATTCAATAAACGCATACCACGATCCATATACGGGAATGATTGTATTGTATTATTATCAGTCTTTAACATATTATATGTTGATGTATGCGTTTCTTTTAGTATATATGCTATATACCACGGTATGTTTTTATAAACTAATTTAAAAAAGTTAATTAGTTTATTACTAACTAAATTACACGGCTTATGTATCACAGTCAGTAAGTAGTTCGTGTTATTCAACATACGCTTGAAACGATAGCTATTATTACCATAATAATTACTCCAGAAAGCGTATTTAAGTAGTAGTAAAGGGTTTGGAATAGTGAATTGGTTAAATTCTAAAAGATCCATTTCATATAGGGGTGGTAATGAGGATGAGTTGCTCTCATCAGCCGTACAACCTATTATTTTATTATTTATTAAATAATAACTATTGTTTATATCATTTATTAGTGTTTTTGAAACTAGTTCATATGTGATTCCACGCCTTGTATATTCACTATTCTTAAAAATATCCTGTAAGCTAAATAATGGATTGTTATATATATGCTGTATAAAGTCTTTATCTGTATATACATTAATCATTCTTGAAACTTTAGCAAAGTGAATGTTTACAGTATCATAATTAGATTTAAGGTGTAAACATTTATATTTTATTTTAGAAAATAGTCCTATGTAACGTAGTTTTTTAAATGCATTAATAAGCGTTTTATCTCTACTATAAAATAAAAAGTCTATACTTACATTAGGATATCTCTTTCTACGTTCACCGGAGAACCTACCTATTACTTGGTTTAGTAAGTCTATTAGTGAATATTCACGCACCTCTTCATACAAATTCTTTCTATCTACAGTAGGATCGTTCTGATATATTAATGAAACAAGGTGTGCAGTTTTAGCAAACGGTTCAGGGTTTTTAACGATACATACTTTACGTATACCATCATCAAAATTTCTACCCTTACATGCTTCCGCAGTTATATCTACTCCGAAATAAGAAGTACCTATAGCTAATGTTTCTTCTTTCTTATTTACTGTTTCTCTAAACATATCTAAATATTTCACTACAGTATCTTTAGATTCCTTAGTAACACATACATCAGTATGTTTATCTGTAGGATATAACTTCAACTTTCGATCTTTAAACTTATACCCTTTCTTAATTTCAGAAATTGTATAACCATAGAATTTAGATAATATAGTAGACGGTACTACTTCAGTAGTAAGTATTAAAGTATTAGGGCAAGATGTTAATCTCTTAGCTAATTTAACTTCTCCAATGTTAACTAGAGAATTTCCTTCTGGAGTAACATTAAGATTCACTTGTCCTAGTGATAAACTACCTACACCACTCTCACATATTTCCTGTACATTATCATGTATACCTAAATCTGTAATGAAGAAATACTCATCTTGAGATAGTGATTCAAAACCATAAGTAAAACCTTTCTTAATAATGGTAGAAAGTTTATCTACATCTCGTTGAGTGATAACATGATAGCAATCGGAAGTAAATTCATCCACTATTAATGATGCATCCATATCATGCTTATGTAGTAATGGAATTATTACTTCTTCAGTAACTTTGTTTTGTGTTAGTATGACAACGTTTGGTTTGATGAGTAACTCTTTTAAGTTTTCATCACGTTGCTTACGAAGCCCTCTCCAGTTCTTAATCGATTCAGATGTAATGCACACTACTGATAGCCCGTACTTGCTGAGAGCACCCCTTACAGCGACTATATCATAGTCATGCTCCTCTAGCAATGTTTGTAAATTAACATTTAATGGTAGAGGATTAGTTGTATTTGCAGTATCATTTATCTTAAAAATTAGATAGTAATTCAACCTTCCATGTACCGAATTTATAGAATTATAAATGTCTGCCATTGAAATAGAATTATGACTCATAGGAGTAGGATTCATTTTCCAAGCATTAAACTTATCTATAATTGACGGTGATTTACCAACAGGTTTTACTATCCCATGATTACAACTATACATCTGATACTGTAGGAATTTATGATTTGAAAAGTTAATACTCTTCTTCATAAATTGATACAGTAATTCATCTTGCGCACGTATCATCAATCTAAATAATTCAGAATTAGAATTGAGTAAGTGCATGTCTACATCATCTGGTATATTCCAATGTTCTAATGCATATAAATATTTCTCTCTTGCGTTATCAATAGTATGAGCTGTAAATATTATTGGTCGTCCTAATGGATTTTCCAAACAATGTTTAAGTACATCCGTACTTTTTCCATACCCTTCAGGAGACGTTAATATACATTTTCCTTGTAATAAATTATCAACTTCCTCTGAAATACTTTTCACTGCATTTGTTTTGTAATTTCTGTCAAACCATCCCATAAGTTTACCTTGTTAGTTTCCTTATTTCGTTAAATATAAGTACTGGATTAATTGAATATGTTCTGTCTAATAATGCTCTACATTGAGTATTCTTAGGATTTTCATTTCGTTGATGTCTTGTTATTTCATGACCCCAAAAAAGTGTAGGGGTTCCTAGAAGATTAGATAATATAATTGAAGCTGTTTGAGGCCCAGCAGTTAATTTACTACGATTCATAGCTTCTATTGTTAATCCAATAGATGAAACTCCACTATCTTCTCTTACAAAATCTTCTAATGCATACATATGAGGATATGAAGGTTTATAATATGAATCACCAGTCCCACATATAAAACATACAAACTGATTTGAGTTATTTATTAGTTGAAATAATGTTTTCCAATTATCCACACCCCAATTTCTATGTGCCATATCTGGTCTATGTCTTGTAGGTATAACAAGTGGAATCATATTTGATTCACTAATATTAAGTATATCCTTTATTGTGCTGGCATTAGTACTTCTCGGAGTATAATCATAATCCATATCTTCTTGATTAAACAATCTTCGATGTGAATTATAAACACGAGGTTCAAATATAAAAGCATTCGGATGACGATCTTTTAAAGAATACATAATCCTATTGTACATATTATCAGTAATATTACATTTATAACAATCTGGTCTGTATGTTGAATAATCACCCTCTATACTGAATACTTCTATACCATCAACTGCATCATTATATAAATCTTGTCTATTTTCACGAGTGCATACAATTATACGTTTATGAGGATTGAGTTTTTTATATCTCCTTACAAATCCAGACCATCTATAAATTTCCCAACCAAGCTCACCAATAAACGGTCCAAATATAATTTCATCATATTGTGCAAGTTGATTCTTAACTGCCTCTGACATTTAATAGTTCTCCACTACCCATTGTGTTATTCCTTCTTTTGCAATATCATGTCTATAATCTGCAAAATTATATCTAGAGGTAGGAAGTAAAATTTTACTATCATCTTCCATTACAACTAGTGACTTTTGTTTTAGTCCATATGTAAGCCAGAACGCATCAGTGTATGGAGACATAATTACCAAACTAGCATATTTGAGTATTAGTATTGAATCATTTAAAGACACACGTTCAGCACATGTGAAATTTTTCGTATGCTTTCTATATCCACCATATTGTATATGATTAGTTTCACCTTCCATATGTAAAGTCATAACATTAATATTACTATCAAGTAGATGCTTTAATAAACCACCAAAAAATCCAATATATTCTTTTCTCTTCTTACGATATGCTTTATTATGCATTGAAGACATCAATACAACTACATTAGTGGGAATTTTTATAGGCTTAGTTTTATAAACACAATGTGGCGGAAAATGCTGAGATAAATTCATATCATTAGGATTAAGATTAGATTGTACTTTATTATCTAATTCTTCACATTCTATAAAATCACAATCCGCAGCTAATTCTATACAGCATCCAGATGTCTTAATTATTCTCTTATAATTATTGAAATCTAATAGAGGTTTTTGTAAGTCACCTACTTCAAATACGTTACGTACCATATGATTTTGCAATAACTTAATATGAGGGAAACATTTTCGATTGGTTAATATATCAATGTTTGCATATTTTTGGAATAATGCTTTAATCAGTGGAGTTGTAGATATAACATCTTCTAACAAATTATTAACCATTAACAATACATCACCATTCATAGATGGATCTTTAATAATTCTTTTTAGAGGATCATCTGGTTCAATTATAACAGTGTTTCTACTTTTATAATCTTTTCTACTTTCAACTTGTTCTGTTTGTAAGTCATCAATATTATCTTTTGGTATTACAATAGTATCTCTTCTTGTCCCTCTCCAAAAGATTTTATTATTCTCTAGAACTAATTGTAATATTCGGTCTGGTGATCCAAACTCTACACCAATATTACTAGGTATGAATCCAGGATGTGCATCATGTGTTGATACTACTTCTGGCCAAACTTCCTCATCTATTGCCATTGAATTTTGATTATATACTTCTTCAATAGACATTCTCAACCCAAGCTGATCTATTGGTTTTTTCATCAATCCAAACTTATCTATTTGTTGACTTAAAAATAAACGAGACTTATCTGTAAATAAGCGTTCTTCCAAACCATGCATTTGATTCATCAATATACCAGCTTGTATCATTTGAACTGGTACTAATGTTTTACTTCTATGTTTTTTCTCAGTTTTACAACGTGCAGCTCTCTTTGTAACAGAAAGCATTAAACGTTGAGATTCCTTTCTAACTGGATCAACTGCAAGTGAATCTCTCCAAATAGGAATTTCTATACAATATTTTTCCCAATTTAACTTCTTGATAATATCATCTAATTGTAGTAAGCTGAATGTTGACCATAAATCATTTAGTACAACTACTTCTTCTTCACCAATAACTCCATTAGTTAGATATTCTCGTAGCATCTTATTTACAGCATACGCATAATTGAATCCAGGTGCAGTTATCTCGTAAATAGTTGTAATATGGGGAGAATATGGAGCAATGCACTTCTTGACAAGTTCAAACCTTGGTCCCATAACTGCGAGATGGATTTTTGCTGTGTTTTCATACATATGCCCTAATCGTGAGATTATTTTTTCATCAAAAAAATTTGTATCTATTGGTATAATTACATTACATCGTTTTGCCATTACCATATTCTCCCTGGATCTTTATACTTCTCGAATATTTCTTCTGGAGTCATATCTTTTACTTCTTCATCATGATGCTTAAACTCTTGTCTAACTTCATCATTGAATTTTTTCTTATTGAGTGAATTACAGAAAGATCCAAATACTCCACCAAGATGTAATATAAAAGGATTATCCATAGTTGGAGGTTTAATTCTCATTACATACATAATACGATTTCCGCGAGTCTTCCTGTTTATTAATCTCCAAGTCATACTATCATGTCTTTTGAAACGTTTATATACAGAAAGAATATCATCTGGGTTCCAAACTAGCTTAGGAAGCATTTTTTGAGCCATGAACCACATACCTGAAGCTCCGCCCATATAATCATATACTGCATTAATCTCTTCTTCTTCACCAAATTTATTACTAACAACTACTGGAGGCATCTTCCTTTTCTCTGCACCTGGACACCCACCCGGCCAAGGAACTAGAAAATGTACACTAGGTTGGGCAACATCAGCGGCAGAAATAAAATACTCATCCCAACCCTTCCTGAAAATCATATCATTATCTACTAACATATAATATACATTTTTTTCTTCTGGTGGAGGTTGAACTCGATTTCTATTTTTTCTTAATACCTTTCTACTTGTTTCTGAAAATATATGACTTTGTAATTCCATCATTTTTATCCATCTCTGAAAGCAAATTACTTTTCCAAAGCATGAAGATAAAGAAGTATCTGTATCATATGAATAATAGGAAATCAACTTATTCTCTATTAGTTCATTTACCATACTAGATCTTTCTGGATTCAATTCAGATAAGTTATCAAATAAATAAACTTCAATCTTATTAAATACTGAGCAAGTTGAATGTATTGATTCAATGCATTTTTTGGTTAGGTATGTACGATCACGTGCAGCCATGAATACTTTTAATGTATAATCCATGTATTGGCCCCTTATATTAAAATTAACTGTTGAAACTTTGTCCTCTATATGGAACGATATTTTATTTACAAAAAAAAGAAGGGCGCCAAGGGGCGCCCAACTTCTCAGTCCACACGTATTGTATGAGCTTGGTGTAAACGACCCTTAGCGTGGTTTAACGCTAAGTCACGTCCACCTTGATTATATTTACCATTCAATTGCCTGTCTCGAATCCATCGTAGGACATCTCCAATATCCTGTCCGACAATGTTGTCCAACCCATTATCCGCCACAATGGCCATAAGATCACGACCATTAATTAGTGGTAGCGGATTATTCACAGCAGTACGAGTAACTGCCATGTATTCCTTCGCTGCATC
>Ga0307992_1000877_pt1 | contig 18448 bp, 14 predicted proteins | sample EllFjometagen133_FD_203162 | JGI IMG/M metagenome (GOLD analysis project Ga0307992, IMG submission 203162) | Marine microbial communities from Ellis Fjord, Antarctic Ocean - #133 | ecosystem: Environmental > Aquatic > Marine > Unclassified | place: Southern Ocean | collected 2014-10-08
GCTATGGTTTAGCTACGATCGTTGAAATTTTATCGGCAGCATTACAACAAGGAAGTATTCTTCATCAATTAAGTGGAATAGATGAAGGAAAAAAAGTTTCTATGAAAGTAGGTCATTTTTTTATGGCAATAAATATTGAAGCATTTACATCCATTTCAAAATTTAAACAATTGATTGGTGAAATTATTCGGGGATTAAAAAATTCGAAAAAGGAACCCGGGAAAGAAAAAATATTTGTAGCTGGTGAAAAGGAATATTTGAGCGAAATCAAAGTAAGAAATAATGGAATTCCAATAAATGAAAATTTGCAGAAAAATATTGATATAATGACCAAAAAATTGGGAATTGAATTTTAATAAAAAATGGAGTTGAAGAATGCCAAAAAATAAAATTATTAATAATTATGGAATATTAGCTTCAATTTCTTGGAACAGCAATAAATGGGCTGATGATCCGACTGGTGATGATGCTAAGAGATCAAAATATGGATATGTTAAGGACAATTCATATCTTTATAAAAAATATCCTGAGGGCAATATTAAAGCATTTTCTAAAAATATTATTTATTTTGAGAATCCGGTGGAAATAAATAATAATATAATAATATGAAAAAATTAATTGTTGGTTTAGTATTTTTAGTAATATATTCTTTGTTTTTCAACAGTTGTAAGGAATTTAAAAAAAATAAGTCTAATAATTCTATCAGTAAAGAATATCAAAATCACTATTGTGACAGCACTCTTGCTAATACTATACTTCCTGTTTTGATGCCATATAATAAAATTATTAACCCTGTTGGTAAACAAATTTATTTTGGAGATCCTGGACTTGAAAATCATGCTTTGGATTGTGCCTTGTCTCCTGATAATAAAACTCTTGCTGTTGAAGGAAGGTACAGCATTATTTTTATAAATACCTCTACGAATAAAATAAAATACAGATTACGATTAAGAGATAATAAGAATTATAAACATTCTTTAAATACGTATTCAGGAATAAAATGGTATAAAAAATCAAATAAGCTGTATGTTTTTTGGAGTACTGCTTCAGCTAAAAAATCTATTTCAAATGTGATAATGGCATTATGGGATGGCAGTAAGGCACATATTGTTGATGATTTCTCTTTTATTGCTGAAAAACCTGCAAGAACGGCATTACCTAATGAATTAGAAATTCTAAAAGAAAATGGCAAAGATTATCTTTATGTTGTTTTAAATGGGAATAATAAGATTGTAAAAATAAACATAAAGACAAAAAAAATAATTTGGCAGAAGAACTCAGGTATGGTTCCTTATGGTATTGTTATTGCTAATGATAATATTTATGTTACAAACTGGGGAGGTTTTAAGCCTGCAAAAAATGACACAAATGTTGCTGGAGCTCCCTGGGACGCTGTGAAAATTGATACAAAAACCAGTGCAACATCATCTGGAAGCGTTTCTGTTATAAATCCTAAAAATGGGAAATTAATAAAAGAGATAAAAGTTGGACTTCATCCAAATGATATTATTAAAAGTCCTGATGAAAAATTTGTTTATGTAGCAAATGCTAATTCCGATGATGTTTCTGTGATAAATACTCAAACAAATAAGTTGAGCGAGACGATATCAGTAAGATTATTGAAAGAGAAAAATCCCTTTTATGGAGATTCTCCTAATGGTTTGGGAATCACATCTGATGGTGCTTGTTTATTCGTTGCAAATGGAATGGATAATGCTCTTGCTGTTGTGAAATTAGGTAAAAATTCTTTTTCAAATGGTAAAAGGGAAAATAGTAAAGTAATTGGCTTTATTCCTACTGAAGCTTATCCCGGAGCTGTGACTGTTTTAAATGACAGCATACTTTATGTTGCTAATATTGAAGCAGAAGGAGCAAGAGAAACAATCATCACAGGAGAAAATGATGCGTTCAAAACTTTTCATAAAGAATTACCTGAAAGCACAAACAGATATTTTAATTCCCACAGAATGCTTGCCTCAGTTTCTGTTATTCCTTTGCCTGATACAAAAGCTTTAAAGAAGGAAACTGCTAAGGTTATTCAATCAAATAATATGTTTCGTTTAGAGCTTGTAAAATTATTGCCGCGTAAGAATGTTACCCCTGTTCCTGTTCCTGAAAGAATTGGTGAACCTTCGGTTTTTAAACATGTTATTTATATTATTAAAGAAAATCGTACCTATGACCAAGTTTTAGGTGATATGAAAGAAGGTAGAGGAGAATCTTTACTTTGTGCATTTGGCAAAAAAATTACCCCAAACACTCATAAACTTTCTAAAGACTTTTTATTAATGGATAATTATTATGTTTCCGGTAAATGTTCTGCTGAAGGTCATCAATGGACTGATGCTTCTATTGTAACTGATTATATTGAAAAAAATGTACGTGCCTGGTTTAGGAATTATCCTCATGTTCAAACTGATGCTATGGTTTATCATAAAACAGGTTTTATCTGGGATAATGCTTTAGATCATAATAAGACTGTAAGAATTTATGGCGAGGCTGCTATACCTGAATGGTCAACAGGAAAAAGATGGAAAGATATTTATAATGATTATTTACATCATAAAAAATTTGATTTTAAAAATATTACAACTGTTATAAGAGTAAAAGAAATTCTTTCTCCTGATTATCCTGGTTATGACAGTCATAATATCCCTGATGTATTGAGAGCTGAAGCTTTTATCAAAGAATTAAAAGAATTTGAAAAAAAAGAAGGTGACCAGTTGCCGGAACTAATTATAATGGCTTTGCCCAATGACCATACTGCAGGAACAAGACCTGGTTATCCAACTCCAAGAGCTATGGTTGCTGATAATGATCTTGCCCTGGGTAAAATAATTGATGCTGTTTCTCTATCTAAGTTCTGGAAAAATACTGTTGTTTTTGTTACTGAAGATGATTCTCAGAATGGTTGGGACCATATTTCTGCATACAGAACAATTGGCTTAGTTATTAGCCCTTATTCAAGACTTCATAAAACTATTCACAAAAATTATAATCAGACCTCTATGGTCAGAACCATAGAACAAATACTTGGTATTCCCCCTATGAACATTGTAGATGCTACTGCTTTGCCTATGTTTGAATGTTTCAATAATAAAAAAGATTTAACTCCTTATAAATTTGTTGAAAATCAAATACCTTTGGATGAGATGAATACTAAGCTGGCAAAACTTAAGGGTAAAGCACTTTATTTTGCAAACCTTTCATTAGATACACAATTTGACCATATCGATTCTGGTGATGACGATATATTTAACAGAATAATATGGTATTCTACTATGGGCAGCAAGCCTTATCCTGAAAAACATAATGGCAATGATGATTAAAACGAATTAAAATTAATTAGAGTTTGTTCATAAAGTCGATAATATTAATAAAATTTTAGATATCAGATTTATGATTTTAGATTTTCATTTTTAATCAACAGATAATCAATCCCGAGAACTCGGGATAATTCTTAAATCTAAATTCTTAAATCTTAAATTGTTAAAACATCACATTATAGACAAACACTAATTATGGTGCTTTGAAATTTCCTCAGATATTATGAATAATTTTTTTAAAATCATAAGCTTATTAAACCTTACGGGTTTTTATTTGTCTAATAAAAATTATTAAAATAGTAAATTAATAATTACTACGAATTGAATGAACATACCTAATAAATATCATTTAAAATTATAAAAAAATGAAGAAACAATCCCCTGAAGTCAAACAACGAATTTCGACTTTTATAGAAAGAGGAGCAATTGCAAATAAGATAAAAAAAATAACTAACTATAAATGTTTAATTTGTGAAGCACAAGGTTTAAATCCATATTCATTTAAAAAACCTAATGGAATGAATTATGTAGAAACTCATCATGTTGAACCGGTATCTACACTTAAGGAAGGAGTTTTAAGTGTTTCAAATCTGATAACAGTTTGTGCAAATCACCACAGACAACTTCACTATGGAGATTCAAAATTAATTGAAAATACAAAAGAGATTTTTAAGTTTGAAATAGATAAGAAAATAATAGAAATAAAGAAAAAAACAATAATCGATTTATGAACAAATAAAATAATAGCATTAATAATTCTACTAATTCTAATTAGTATTTTTGCACAAACACACAATAATAATTTTCATTTTTAAGAAATATTGATATTAGAATAGATAAAGACACTACAATTATTTTGTAGTGTCTTTTTTTTATCAAAATATTTACAATTATACGATTGTAATATTTCACGAAAAAAATAAAAAATAAATAACAAATTAAAATATTTTTTGTATATTTAATAAAGAGAACTAAGGACAGATATGGTATTAGAAAAGATTCTTAAAGAGAAATTTAGATTACCAGAATTCCGTCCGCAACAGAAAAAAATAATCCAATCAATTCTTGATAAAAATGATACAATAGCAATTTTAGCTACCGGTGGTGGAAAATCTTTATGTTATCAATTGCCAGCTGTAATGTTCAAAGGAATAACGATAATTATTTCACCTCTCATTGCCTTAATGCAAGATCAGGTTAAAAATTTAAAAAAATTATCAATAAGTGCAACATATTTTTCTTCAACACTTTCAAAAAAAGAGATGCATAATAGATTCGAAAATTTATTTGATAACAGATACAAAATAATATTTGTCGCACCTGAACGGTTAAATAATGATAAGTTTAAAAATATTATTTCAAAATTAAAAGTTGAATTTATCGCTATTGATGAAGCACATTGTATTTCACAATGGGGACACGATTTTAGACCGAGTTACAGAGTAATTGGGAAATTTATAAAGGAAATGAAAATTCCGCGTGTTGCTGCATTTACCGGTACGGCTACTTATCACGTCACACAAGACATTATCAAATTTTTAAGATTTAAAAACGAAGAAATTTTCAAGTCAACTTTTGATCGTCCTAATTTAAAATATGTTGCATTAAAATGTAAAAAACAGACAGATAAAATTGCATTATTAAAAAGGATATTAAAACAAGTTTCCGGTTCGGGAGCCATTTATTGTGCTACGAGAAATAGTGTGGAAATGGTAGGTGAATTGTTGAGAGAGTGGCATTATTCTGTTGGGATTTATCATGCAGGATTAACATCAAAGCAGAGAAATGCTATGCAAAAAAAGTGGATTGAAGGGGACATATCTATTATTGTTGCAACGAATGCTTTTGGAATGGGAATTGATAAGCCGAATGTAAGATTTGTGATTCATTACCATATGCCGGGCAATATGGAAAATTATTATCAAGAAGCTGGTAGAGCTGGTCGCGATGGTAAAAGCTCATTTTGTATTGCAATCTATTCGCCTGATGATAGAGATATTCAAGAATATTTTATTTCTTCTAAATATCCAGATATTGGAATTGTTAAAAGTAAGTATTATGAAATTGTAAATAAACAAATAAAAGCAAATGAGGATAATGTTGAAAATTCCGCAATTAAATTGTTATTAGATTTTAATTATATTGAAAATGTGGATGGAAATTTTAGTATAAATCCAAAAAAAGATATTGCTGAAATTGACATTAAATTAAAATCGATTTTTGAATATAGAAAATATTTAGTATCACGATTACAAAAAACCATTGATTATTTTAATGATAATGTTTGCAGAAGGCGAATAATATTAGATTATTTTGAAGAGGAATATTTGTTTTCTACTTGTGGTGGATGTGATTCATGTTTGAAATGGGAAATCGAAGATATTAAAACCGATAATTTGCCAAGTACGGACGAAACGAATTTTTCCAATGATATTATCAATATTATCAATGTTGAATTGGGGAAGAAGGGAAAATTACATGGAAGAAATATTCGTAATAAAATTACTTCTAATTATAAAAATTTGAATAATATTTCCAATAAGGATTTGGATTTGATTGTTGGCATTGCCATAAATGAATTAATAAAATTAAATATTTTGAAACGATCAAAAATATTTCAAAGTATATCTCTGACTGAATTTGGTAAAAAATGTAATAATAATAAAAAGATCCCTTCTTTAGATATACCTATTTTTCAAAGATATAAACATATAAAGCATTTACATACTTTTTATATTTGGTTTTTAAGTTTTTTGGAAAAGAATAGTATAGATCAATTGAACAAATCTCAAATACATGAAATAATAATCCAACAGAATCTATCTTTTGATGAATTAGAATTGATCACAGAATGGAATGAGGATGATATTTTCAATTTTGGTATTAATATAAAAAATGTTTTAGAGAATACTGCAAATGATCATTTAGAGAGTTATTATTTGCAGTTAATGACTTTATTGGAAGAACACAAAAATAGAAATGAAATAAGTGATTTTTTAAAAATTGATAGAAATATTTTTGATAACTGGCAAAATGAGATAAAAAAATTAAATAAAAGTATTTTAAAAATGGAAATAAAAAGTTAAATTAACAATATGAGGAAGGACACTATAAAATTATTACTTAAATATGCATTAAATAGTATTATTATTGTATTGATCGGTTGTTTAATGATTTTTTTTGTATTTATGTATTTCAATAGAAATTTGCCGAGTTTGGAAGAATTGGAGCAGTTTCATCCCGATCTAGCATCTCCGGTATATTCTTCGGATGGAAAAGTATTAAAAGAATTCGCAATTGAAAAGCGAGTATTGGTGCCGTTGGAACAACTTCCGGATACATTAATAAATGCTTTATTATCTACTGAAGATAAAAATTTTTACAACCATTGGGGGATGAATGTTAAGAGAACTTTGGTAGCGGCTACAACTAATATATTGTTTTCAAGAGAATCTCCTCAAGGAGCATCGACAATCACGCAACAATTAGCAAGGACATTACATTTATCAATGGAAAAAAAATATGTTCGTAAGATAAAAGAGCTAATTATTGCAATAGAAATTGAGAGAACATATACAAAAGATGAAATTCTTGAGATGTATTTAAATTCAGTATTCTTTGGGCATGGTTCTTATGGAATTCAATCGGCGGCGAATTATTATTTTGGTAAAAAGGCATACGATTTGAATCTTGGTGAAATGGCGATGCTAATAGGCATTTTGCCGGGACCGAATGCTTTTTCTCCATTTAATCATCATAACAAGGCAATTAGACGCAGAAATATCGTTTTAAATAATATGGTGGAGCAAAAATATATTTCAAAATTAGATTATGTTAACACTCTTGAGGAAAGGACCGAAACTATAGAGCAAAAAGATATTGGAATTGCCCCTTATTTTACTGAAGAAATTAGGCAGGAAGTTGCGGCAAACGAAAGTTTTGATATTCATAAAGATGGCCTTAAAATTTATTCTACATTAAATAGTGTGATGCAAAAAAATGCTGAGAAGGCATATTATGAACAATTAGATTATTTACAGAATAAGTTAGATGAAAGATTAAAAAATAATAGATCTTTATTAAAGAAATTATATGAATTATATTATCCTGATAATATAATTCCTAATATTACAAATGATTCTTTGTGGACATTGTTACCTTCAAAAGTAAAAAAAGTACAGGGGGCGTTTATTGCTTTAGATCCAAATGATGGAGCAATTCTTGCAATGATCGGAGGGAAAGATTTTGTTAAAAGTGAATTTAATCGTGCCGTACAAGCTAAGCGTCAGCCAGGTTCTGCATTTAAACCGATTATTTATACTGCTGCTATTGACAACGGATATTCTCCATCAACACAATTATTAAATCAACCTGTTGCAATTCGTCAACCGGATGGTTCTTTGTGGACACCAAGTAATTATGACAATTCTACTGGTGGTTTAACGACTTTGCGAACAGGTTTGCAACATTCTATAAATTTAATAAGTATTGCAATTGTACAAGAATTAATTACTCCTAATGTAGTTCGAGATTATGCTAAACAAATGGGAATTACAACCCTTTTACCTCCTTATGAATCAATAGCTTTAGGAACTGGAAGTGTATATGTAAAAGATATTGTTTCCGCTTATACAGTATTTCCCAATCAAGGAGTTTGGAATAAACCATATGCGATTAAAAAAATACTGGATAGAGAAGGTAATGAAGTATATAAAAGTCCACAATTTTCTAAAGAGATATTAAGTAAAGAAACAGCTTATATTATGGTAAATATGTTACAGACAGTTGTTAATGAGGGCACTGGTGGAAAAGTGAGATGGAAATATCATTTCTATTATCCGGCTGGAGGCAAGACGGGAACGACCGATGATTTTACAGATGCTTGGTTTGTCGGATTTACAAAAGATATTGTAGCAGGTGTGTGGGTAGGAGTTGATGATCCAGCAGTATCATTGGGAAGTGGAATGTCTGGCGATATGGCGGCATTACCAATTTGGGCAAAATTTATGAAAAGTACTTATGATAGTTTAAAATTAGAAAAGAAAGATTTTATACAACCAGATGGTGTTCGTGAATACAAAATATGTTCTGAGACAAAAAAACTTCCGACTGAATTTTGTCCTGTTGAAACTGAAATATTCAATGTAAAAGATGCACCCAAAACTAAATGTAAAATTCATGGCAGGAATGTAAAAAACAAACATTCTGGCATTGATTTTTAAAGTTGTTAAATGAAACGAAAAATAATAATAATATTAATATTGACAAATTCATTATTCGGGTTAGAATGGTTTTCATTACCATTAATTGATTGTGGGCTTGGTTATGTAAATAATACCCAATCAATATCTGCCCAATCATCTTTGATCAATCCCGCTTTAAATTATAAAGATAATCAGTTCAATGTTAGTTATACGCCTATTTATACGGGTTTTGATATTACAGAATTTAGTTTAAATGTTGCATTTAATATTGGTTCGATAAATCCCAATATTCATATTTTGTCACAACAATTTTCTAAAATGAATAATTCTTTCATTTCGATTGATCATATGATAATGAATACAGAAAAAATGAAAATAGGAGTGGCACTTGAATATAATAATGCAAATATTAAAGATTATTCAAATTATGGATGCTTATCAACTTCTGTCGGTATTGTATTGATCCCGCATCAGATGTTTAAAATTGGTTTTTCATATTTACATTTTTATAATTATCAATTTAATAAAAATGAATTGGATTTAATTGATCCAAGTGTACTTTTTGGAATTTCCATATTCCCAATAGATGATATTGATCTATATGCTGCAATACAGAAAAGTCAATATTTGCCATGGGCGGAAAGTGTTGGAATTAAATTGCAACATTGGGATCTTTTCTATTATTCCATTTCTTATGAAGGTTTTTCAAAAATTATTAAAGGTGGAATAAACTTTACATTCAAAAATTTTAACATACAGGAATCTTTACAATGGCATTTAGATCTTGGTTTATCTCATTCTTTGTCTTTGTTTTATTCTTTTTAAATTGTACTAGAATTTTTTGTGAAGATTTTTCTGATTCTACATTATATTTGGAAGGAATGAGTTCCGAAAAGTTACAAGAAATTTCAATGGACGGATTTGGTGCATTTCGTTCAAAAGCATCAATTACAGATTTTACACAAATTAAAAATCAATTTTATGTTGATCTATATTCTCATTTAAAAATATTTCATCAAGATATTTTGTATTCGGATAAAATTATTGAAAACTTGAATTCGGTTAAAATTTACTATGGTTCATTTTCGGCAGGAATTGGTAGAGGAGCAGTTAACATTGCAAAGGGTTTTTTAATTGGCAATCAGTTCATGCGTTTTACTTCTAATCCTTCGCAGAATTTTCGTATTTCAAATTTTAAGATGAAAACGAAAAATTATGATTATTATAAAAAATTAAAACATATCTCTTATGCAGGTGAAAAATTAAGATTAAGTTTTGCGAATTATAACGATATCTATATCTCGTCAGGTGAATTTTCGAATAATGATGATATTTACGGAATGGCGGTTTATTATGAAAAAGAAGATCCGTATTTTGAATATTGGATCCAAATGGAAAGAGATATTTCAAAATTTAATTTTAATCTCTCGCATTCATTTAATCATCTTAATCACATAAATATTGGATTACTTCAGGAATTTGGAAAATTGAAATTCAACACTTCAGTAACGAAAATCAACAGCAATTATAAATCGTTTGATAAAGATACAAAGTGGGGATCGTATTTAGATTCTGAAGGTATAGGTTTTGTTAATGGTTTGGACTATACATATTCTTATAATTTACGACTTAGAAGTGTTTATATTTATGCGAATGAAACGGATGCTTTTAGTAGAAAATGGATAAATGAAATGAGATTAAGATTTGAGCAGATACATTTTTTGATCAGTTATCAGATCAAGGATCAGGATATTTTAGAGGAAACAGAATACTTTCCGCATTTGTTGTCATATACCGATCAGACGGAAGATGTTTTGAAAATTAGAGCTGATTATGAATATTCAAAATGTTTAAATTTACAGTGGAGTAATTATTATTCCCCTGCAGATAAATTTTCATTTCTTACATATTTTCGTTTAAAATATAAAAAGAGTAAATATTATATTCTTGCTCAATATTCTTATGGAGAGAAAGAGACATCAAATATTTATTTTACAAGACCACTTTATTATCCTCATTATTTGATTCAACGATTAACCGGCAATTCTTCATATTTGGATTTTAATTTCGGCTATTATTTAGGTTCAGCTATTTTTAATTTCCTTTATAAGACAGATTTTACCGATCAGGAAATTTCTTGTCAAATACAGATTGATTTAGAAAAATAAATTAGTATATTATGAAAGTGTTTGAAGGAAAGAATTATTAGTAAACCGAACAAAATAAAAATATTTATTTTAATAAGCATTATACTTTTAATAACAAATGTATTATTTGCCGATTCGGTTAAAATTAAAAGAACTTCTTTTGATGAGACGGAATATATTTTTTCATCACAATTATACGATTATGAATGGATTTCATTAAATCATTTTCTTAAAACTTTTGGTGATGAATTTGATATTGATTATGATAATTGGATCATCAAGTCAGTTGTAAAAGAAAAAAAAATTACATTTTATGGTGGAAGTGCTTTTTATAAAGTCGATGGAAAATTATATCATCTTCCGGCACCAATTGAAAGGGTGGGAAATGGGCTTTATATTCCTTTTGCTGAATTTGTAAGAATATTGAAAATACATTTTTATAATAAAATTGAATACAATAAAGAAATTGATACTTATATTCTTTCTCCGACAGAATATTCATTGGGAATAATTAAAGTAAACGAATTACGAAATGGAACAATGATTCAAATAATGGTTGATAAAGCATTTAGAAAGGAATATTGTAAAATATGGAATACTGGTAATTGGTTATATTTTACTGTTTTGGGTGCAAGTATTGATATTGATAAAACGAAGAAAAAATATTCTCGCGGAGATGTTAGAGAAATTGATGCAATTCAAACAAAAGAGAGTGTGCAATTATCATTTAAGTTTCGTAATAATATTTCTAATTATGATTTTGATGTTAACGAGAAATCCAATACGATTTCAATTAATGTAAGAAAAGCAAAGGCATCAGTTTCAAATGTAGTAGAAAATAATAAAGATATTCGTTCTAAATGGTTAATAGATACGATTGTATTAGATGCCGGACATGGTGGAAAAGATCCGGGAACAAGTTATGGACGTTTAAAAGAAAAGGATATTACATTAGATATTGTGCTAAAATTGGGGAAATTGTTGGAAAAGTATCTTGATGTAAAAGTAGTATATACTCGGAAGACAGATAAGCTTATTCCACTTTGGAAAAGAACACAAATGGCAAATGCAAGTGATGGAAAATTGTTTGTTAGTGTGCATGTAAATGCAATTGAAAACAGTGCTGCTACTTTTGGTACCGAAACATATTTATTAGCTCCCAGAGGAACAAAGAAAGCAATTGATATAGCAGCAGTGGAAAATAGTGTAATTCGATTAGAGGAAAATCAAGGTAGATATAAAGATATGTTGTCACCGCAGCAATATATTTTAGCAACAATGGCGCAGAGAGAATTTATGAAAGAGAGCCAAGAATTGGCTAAATTAGTAGAGACACAATATTCTGGTCGATTAAAGCAATCGAAATCCAGAGGTTTACGACAGGCCAGTTTCATCGTTTTGATCGGTGCTTCAATGCCTTGTATTTTAACTGAAGTGGGATTCATTACAAATAAAAATGAACGAATAAATTTAGCAAGAAGTTCATATCGTAGCAAAATAGCTCTCTCTTTATACTATGCTATTAAAAAATTTAAAATTGAGCAAGATAAAAAAATTACAGGTTCAGGATGAGAAAATTCACCGATAATAATATTAATAAAAAACAATTACCTATTGGAATATTTGATAGTGGATTAGGTGGATTGACTGTTTATAAGCAGATACGAAAATTATTGCCTAAGGAAAATTTAGTATATTTTGGTGACACGGCAAGAGTTCCGTACGGCTCCAAAAGTGAAAATACAATAATTGATTTTGCAACTCAGATAACTAAATTTTTAAATGATATTCCTGTAAAAGCCATCGTTGTAGCATGTAATACCGCTTCAAGTTATGCGTTAAAAAAATTGAAGAATATTGTTGGAATTCCCATAATTGGAGTGATTGAACCCGGAGTGAAAGCGGCAAATAAAAAAACTAAAAATAATAAAATTGGTGTGATTGGAACAACCGGAACAATAAAAAGCAATTCTTATAAGGACACTTTTAAAAAAATTAATCCAAGTGTTGAGGTCTATTCAAATGATTGTCCATTGTTTGTTCCACTCGTAGAAGAGGGATGGATCGATCATTCTGTTACTTATCAAATTGCACAGGAATATTTAAAAGAGTTGATAAAAACCGATATTGATTCATTGATTTTAGGTTGTACTCATTATCCATTATTGGAGCATGTGATAAAAAAAATATTACCGAATTCTGTACAAATAATTAATTCTTCAACTGAAGTTGCAATGGAAATAGAAAAAGTTCTTACTAATAATAATTTATTAAATACAGGGAATGAAAGTAAAAGTATGAATAAATTCTATGTTACAGATTTTCCTCAGAAATTTATTGATATAAGTAAAAATATTTTAGGATATTCATTAGAAAATGTAGAACTCGTATCGACTGAATTACTTGATAAATATTCAGAGTAGTTAGTTTGGATTATTTAAAAGAATTATATTCTCGCCGTGGTGGTGAAATGAAATTTGGTCTTGAGCGAACGATAAAATTTATTAATTATTTACAAAATCCTCAAAATAATTTCAAGTCAATTCATGTCGCAGGCACAAATGGAAAAGGATCCGTTGTAAATATTCTTGCAAAGATTTTGCAAGAATACGGATTGAAAGTTGGTAAATTTACATCTCCACATCTTGTAAATTTTAATGAAAGAATACAAATTAATTCTGAAAAAATTAAGCCGGAAAGAATTAAAAAACATCTCAAACACTGGAAAGAATATTTAGATTCTGAAGAAATAACTTTCTTTGAAATCACAACCGGTCTCGCATTTCAAGAATTCTTCGAAAATAATGTTGATGTTGCAGTTATAGAAACAGGTTTAGGTGGCAGACTGGACTCAACAAATGTAATTAATTCTGAAATCGCGGTAATTACAACGATCGCTCATGATCATACAGGAATTTTAGGAGACACATTAGAAAAAATTGCGGGAGAAAAAGCCGGTATTATTAAACAAGGAAAGCCTGTAATTACAATTGAACAAGATTTGGGTGTAATAAAAACTTTAGAAGAGAAGGCGAAAGAAAATTCAACTTCATTAAGAATTGTTGATCCAAAAAAAATCATCACAAATGTTGATATTAGTAGTAAAATAATGAGTTTCAATATTGTTGGCTATGATGAAAAATTTGAAACAGATCTGATTGGCTTGCATCAAATAGAAAATTTTGCATTGGCTGTCGCAACTGTGAAAATATTCTTAGATAATAAAATATCGGGGCAAGTCATAAAAAATGCAATAAAAAAAGTTTCTTGGAAAGGTAGATTTGAAACAATTTCTAAAAAACCAACAATAATTTATGATGTTGCTCATAACTATTCCGGTGTTGAAGCATTGATGAATTTATTAAATGAACTTTATAAAAATAAAAAGATAAAATTTGTAATTGGAATATTAAAAAATAAACAACTTTGTAAAATTTTGGAATTGATTGACAGAAAAGCAAAAAGTATTTCCATTGCTCCGATTGATACAAGCAGAAGTTACACATATAAAGAATTAAAAAAAATGTTGAATAATAAATCAAAAACATCAGTTTTCAAAAATATAAATTCAGCTATAAATAATGAGATAAATTCTTCGAATAGAGATGATGTAATTTGTATTTTCGGGAGTCATTATATGGGTGAAGATGTTTATCGGTTTAAAGATCTTTAAAAATTTACGCTCCGATACATTCGCTTCGTTCCTTACGAGGTAAACAAAGTTCGCAAAAAAATCTCACGCCAAGGTGCATTTCGACATTTCTCAATTCAAAGCGATCACAATTCGAGTAATTCGTTACTGATATTCGTGAATTCGTGGCTTTATTTCTCACCTTATTTTTTTATCTTTTTTGCGTCTTTGCGAGAGAATATTTCATTACCCAATTTTCATCACTTCTCTGACTTCTTTCATTGTTTCTTGAGCTACTTGTTTAGCTCTTTTTTCACCATCGTTTAAAATGTCTTTTATTAAATCCGGTTTTTTATCGAATTCTGATCTTTTGTTTCTATATTCGGCAAAATGATCGGATATTTTTTTTGCACATATTTTTTTACAATCAACACAGCCGAGAATTCCAGATTTACAATCCCTTTCAATTTGTTTAACGCTATTTTTATTAAAGACATTATGATATGTGAAAATTGTGCATACTTCCGGATGTCCCGGATCATTTTTGCGTATCTTTTCTGTATCGGTAATTGCCTTACGAACCGATTGCCAAATTTCTTCCGGTGAATCTGAAGGGGAAATTGTATTCCCAAGTGATTTTGACATCTTCGTTTTTCCATCTAAACCGGGCAAGCGTGAGAATTTAGTTAATTTTGCTTTTGGTTCTATAAATATTTTTCCATAAGTCTTATTAAATTTTCTGGCGATTTCACGAGTGATTTCCACATGTGAAGTTTGATCTTCACCAACTGGCACGAGTTCACCTTTGTATAATAATATATCAGCTGCCTGAAGTACCGGATATCCAAAATGTCCGTAAGAAATATTATCCAATTTTAAATCTCGTACCTGTTCTTTCAATGACGGATTTCGTTCCAAACGAGCCGTTGTTATTAACATTGAAAATAGTAGATGTAACTCTGCATGCTCTTTTATTTGTGATTGACGGAAAATTGGACTTTGTGCAGGATCAATTCCAGCAGCCACCCAATCTTTGACCATTTCGATTGTATTTTTGTAGATATCTGATGTGTCCGTATTTGTTGTTAAAACATGATAATCTGCAATCAGGTGAAAATTGTTATACTCTTTTTGTAAATTAACCCAATTTTCTAATGCTCCAACATGGTGTCCAATGTGTAATTTTCCGGTCGGTCGCATTCCCGATAATATTCGTTTTGTCATTATTTCATTTCCTTTTTTAATATTTATTGTTGTCCATTATGAATACATTTTATAATAAATTTTCTATTGAATAAATTCCTTCTAACATATTCAATAATTTTTCTGAAAAGTCATTATCTTTTTCATTTAAAGAATTAATTTTCATCTCACTTGAAGAATGTATAAAACGAGGCGTCTCTAACGAAAATGCAACATGAACAATATTATTATTTTCGTTTTTGAAGAATAGTAAATCGCCGGGTTTTGCTTCATTTAATTTTACCGGATCGTTTTTCACAATTTTTATTTGTTGACTTGCATCTCTTGGTACTGAAATGTTGAGAATAGAAAAGATCGTTTGAACTAATCCTGAACAGTCAATTCCATATTCGGTTTTTCCACCCCATTGATAAGATGTTCCCAAAATACTTTTAGCAATATTAATAATATTTTTACGAATATCGTTTTTTGCAATTGGTTTTTGAGTTAAATAAGCGATACTTTTATCTGGTAAATAAATTTTAAACAGATCATTATTTTTTTCAATAATCGGAAATCTAACACTTAATGCGGCATTTGAAATTTTGTTTATTAATTTTTCATCTGAATATATAGAAGTAAATGGCTGATGAATTGTTAAATGTTCCATAGTTTCTGTTTGATTTAAAAAATTGTTATCCACTTCAATTAAAAAGAAATTTTGTGTCCAACCGACATAATCGTCCGGTGATTTTAACTTTACCCAGTTATCTTTTTTATCTAGAACTTCAACAATTTCCCACATTATTCCTTGAGTTACTACCTGAGATTGGAAAGATGGTTTATCGTAAATATTTGCAAATGTTGTTTTAATTATTTTTTTCATTTTTTTCTCCCGTAGAATATTTTCGAATTGGTAATTTTTCAATAATAATGAAATAATTTATAAAATATTTTCATTAATTAATATGATTATATAATAAAATTTATTAATTTATTGTTGTTTAATTAATGAAATTGTAAGAACAGGAGGGAAAATGTTAATACAGATGATTTTTAATCCGAATTCCGGATATGGTAGAGGTGGAAAAAAATATCCGGAGATTTTAGGAAAATTAAAAAAAGCCGGACATACGGTAATTCCTCACAGAACTTTATATCGTTTTCATGCATCGGAAATCATTCAACAATTGAATTTATATGAAACGGATGCGATTCTTGCAGTCGGTGGAGATGGGACAGAATATGAAGTTCTTAACGGAGTTATGAACAATCCAGGAAAAAGAATGCCTCCGATTGGAATTATACCTGTTGGAACAGGAAACTCATTTGCAAGAGACCTTAATATGTATTCAATGGATGATGGAATTAAAGCCGTATTACAGAGGAAAACAAAACTTGTTGATGTCGTATCTTTTATAACTAATAATCAAAAGTTTTTTTTTGTTAATAATATGGGATTTGGATTTGTTGCAGATGTTAGTAAAAATGCCGAACCGATAAAGAAAATTGGACATGCAGCTTATGGAGTAACAGTTGTTACGGAAACCATAAAATTAAATACACATAAATTAACTTTAAATATAGATGGAAAGATTTACAAACATGATGAGGCATTATTTTGTTATTTTTGTAATTCTATTAGTGTAGCCGGTACTATGTTGATCAGTCCGAATTCTGTAATGGATGATGGCGTTATGGAGATAATGGTATTGGATAAGATTTCCAGGATAAAATTATTAAAGACATTCCCGAAGATATTTAAAGGAACACATATTAACCATCCGGCAATTACAATTTATCAAGGTAAGCATATTACAGCGGAAACCGAGCCGGAAAAATTTTGCAATCCGGAAGGTGAAATTTTTGGTGTTACACCATTAGAATTGGAAATATTACCAAAGACCGCGAGTTTTTTCTATTTAGAAAAATAGATATTTTAAAAGAAAATGATAATATAATTAAAAAACTTCCGAAAAATATAATCTTTCAGAAGTTTTAAATTTTGTGTAATAATTCTACCGATTTTTACAAAGCTATTTTTTTTATAAATTAATCAAAAATAATATGACAAATTACAACGGAAGATATTATTCCGGCAAGATCGGCCGTTAATGCCGCTGGAAGTGCATGTCTTGTTTTTCTGACAGAGATTGATCCGAAATATACTGCGAGAATGTAAAATGTCGTTTCTGTAGAACCCATCATTACCGAAGCCATTTTACCTATCATAGAATCAGGTCCGTAAGTAGTAACTAAATTCGAAACGATTCCCAAAGCTCCACTACCGGATAGAGGACGCATAAAAGCCAGTGGTAACAATTCACCGGGCATTCCAATAAAATTAGTAATTGGTGCTAATATCCAAGCTAAAAAATCCATTGCACCTGAACTGCGGAACACACTGATTGCGAGAAAAATTGCTACTAAAAATGGAATAATTTTGATTGCGACTTCAAATCCTTCTTTGGCGCCTTCTGTAAATACTTCATACACTTTGACTTTTTTAAAATATCCATAAATAGGAATAAAAAGTAAGATCAAAGGAATTGCTAAAACTGAAATGCCATTTATAATATTTTGAAACATGGTTAATTCTCCTCTATTGTATCAACTGTTCCATCAACTTCAGGAAGTTGATATCTCGGTAATTTTTGTAATAATTTTGACATAATTATTGCGACAGTTGTTGAAATTCCTGTTGCAACGATTACTGGTCCGATGATTTCTGTTGGATTAGTAGAGCCAGCTGCTGAACGAATTCCTACGATTGTTGCAGGAATAATTGTAACGCTAGAAGTACTCATTGCCATATATGTACACATTGCGTTAGTTGCCGTATCTTTTATTTTGTTCAGTTTTTGCAATTCACTAATTGCTTTTAATCCTAATGGAGTCGCAGCATTTCCAAGTCCCAACATACTTGCAGCCATTGCCATGATAATTGAACCCATTGCT